>ENA-OQJH01000534-OQJH01000534.1-human-gut-metagenome-genome-assembly--contig:-NODE-534-length-20445-cov-1.878334_pt1 | contig 20445 bp, 29 predicted proteins | sample MGYA00242597_ERZ504763 | MGnify/ENA primary metagenome ERZ504763 (study PRJEB26092, sample SAMD00036359) | human gut metagenome | host: Homo sapiens | study: EMG produced TPA metagenomics assembly of...
TGTTCAAAACACCTCCCAGCATGGGAACAAGTCCATATCCCATTCCCTGAAGCGTATTCCGGTATAAAAAAATACTTCCCAAAAACGGATAACACCAAAACACCGTACGAAAATATAATACAGACACATTGACAACTTCTGTCTCAGACGGATCGATAAACAGCCATGTCATATATTTTCCGCCAAAACAAACGGCTGCCATTGCGATCACACTCCAGACTAATATCATGACCTGTGTGCATCTCACCCCCGACTTTACCCGGTCCATTCTCCCTGCTCCGCGGTTCTGTCCTACATAAGTAGCGACTGTAGCTCCAAATGCAACGAACACCGTCATAATCATATTTTGCAGTTTCCCTGCAGCCGAAAAACCTGCCATGTACGTTTCACCATATACATTAACCGCTCCCTGAACGATAATCGTTCCGATCGCCGTAATTGAAAACTGAAGCCCCATCGGAATGCCAAGTGAAAGAAGACGCCCGAAACTTTGAAAAGAAATCTTTCGATCTGATTTTGTCAAATGCAAAATAGGAAACTTTTCACAATATAAATAAAACATAACAACGCAGAAATTGCCTGTGCAATGACCGTCGCATAGGCACATCCTTCCACACCCATTCCGAATACGACGATAAACACTACATCAAGAGCTACATTAATTACCGCAGATATAATAAGAAAATACAGCGGAGATTTTGAATCGCCTATCGCACGCAAAAAAGCCGCCAGTGAATTATATGCGGCAGTCACGATCAAACCTGCATAAATAATCCCCATATACTGCTTTACTTCAGGCATGATTTCCGCAGAATAATTCATCATCCGTAAAATAGGCTCATTCGCGATCAAAGTCCCGCCGTCATAAGAACGGCACATCCGCCTGCCAGATAAACCGACATCGCCACGTAATGCCGCATTTTATCATATTGTTTTGCACCGAACCACTGTGAAACAAGAATTGCAAATCCGCTGCTTAGTCCGTTAAGCCAGCCCGTCACAAAAAACATCAGCGATCCGGTACTTCCGATAGCCGCCAGAGCTTTCACTCCGATAAATTGTCCTGCTACAATCGAATCTGCAATATTGTAAAACTGTTGAAATATATTCCCCAGAAAAACAGGAATCATAAACTGGATAATCAATTTTGCCGGGGTTCCCACTGTCATATCATTGACTGCATCTTTTGTTTTCACCATTTTTCTTTTCCCCCTTCTCTCTTCTGTTTGCATGTACTTATCAAACGATCGCGCCTGATATTGCATAAAATGCATCCCTAATTCATTCTGCCGATAAAATTTATCCGACCTTTTATTATACACTTAATTTTGTCATTGTAAAGCATTAACTTGATAATATTCATGTACAAAATACATCTTAAAAATTGGTACATATGCCGGATATCTTCTTATGTCTCCATATGATATAATACGCTCATGGTAATTTTACCGAATACACCTTAGGAGGGAAAAACTATGAAAAATTTAATCCGTAAGATCTCGCTTATTATGTGCGTGATCATGCTCACATTTGCAGTAAGTGCATGTGGCAAATCTGACAATGATTCAAAAAAGAATGAGCCGAAAACTGAGGACACAGCAAAAGATGATGCAAAAGACGACGCAAAAGACGATGCAGAAGATAATGACGATGCTGCTGTTACAGGAAAGTTTAAAACACTGGAAGATTTCGTAAATTCCGACATTATGCAGCAGCAGCTCGAAACACAGCTTGCATCTCTTGAAGGAAGCGGAATCGCACTTAACCTTACAGCAGAAGATAACAAACTGATCTACAACTTCACGATTGAAGACGCTGATCTTTCAGCGGCTCTCGCAGCGGATCCGTCCACTTTGGAGTCCTCTCTTCAATCTCAGGCTTCTACATTTGAATCAGTTGCTTCTTCTCTGAAAGCCGCAGTAGAAGTAGAAAATCCGGTTGTTGTTGTTCGTTACCTTGACAATACGGGAGCTGAGATCGTAGCTCAGGAATTTGCCGGTTAATCTTTAACCAAAAACCAACATTATATACTAATTAAATACAAAAGCTGCAGAACGACAGCCTGATAAAGAACCTTTGAAACATCATTTTTCAAAGGTTCTTTTTTCGTGCCGGCATGTTCCGCTCTGAAAACAATTCTTTTGTCTAAAACGCTATTTTAAAAATCTGTATATATCAGATATTGACAGAAAGCACATTTATATGTATACTGTACCTGTCAGATAAGTACAGTATATGCAAAGGAGTGAATTAATTGAAACAACAATATATCTCGATCCGACATCTTTCAAAAAAATTCAATAAAGACTTCGTCTTAAAAGACATAAACGCTGTTTTAAACAGCAACGAAATCCTCGGTTTTCTCGGACCTAGCGGCGCCGGAAAGACAACAACGATCAAAATCCTCACCGGACAGCTTAAACCTACATCCGGAAACGCAGAGATCCTCGGCATTGAATGCGATAAAATCAACGAACGGATTTATGAGCAGATTGGTATTGTCACCGATTCCAGCGGCGTTTACGAGCGAATGAACCTTTATGACAATCTAAAATATTTTGCACGAATTTTAAATGTTCCTTCCGAAAATATCGATCTCTTATTAAAACGGATCGGATTGTACGAACACCGAAAAAAAATGGCGGGAAAACTTTCCAAAGGACAAAGACAGCGTCTCATTTTGGCAAGAGCGGTCCTTCACCGTCCGAAAGTACTCTTTCTGGATGAACCTACAAACGGACTTGATCCATCTGCCTCTAATGAAATACATAAACTTCTGATGGAATTAAAAAATGAGGGAATGGCTATTTTTCTCACAACCCACAATATGGAAGAAGCGGCGAAACTTTGTGACAATGTTGCTCTTTTAAATGACGGCGTTATTGTCGAATATGGCTCACCGCAGGCAATCTGCTTAAAACATAATCAGATCAAAAAATACCGCGTCCGCCTTACTGACGGCACAACTCACCTTCTCTTACAAAACGAGAAAACAACCGGGCAAATCGCACAATGGATGAACAGCGGACAGCTTGAAACGATCCATTCATGTGAACCTACTCTTGAAACTGTATTTTTAGACACAACAGGAGGAATCTTCAATGAAAATAACAGCAATCCATTTCAGAAAACTATCTGCCGTCACAGAAATGAAAATGAGAACTCTCATGAGCAAAAACTTTATCATCATGCCGATCTTTTCCCTCGGATTTACTTTTCTTATGAAAATACTGTACCGATCCATCGCTGACGGAAAGATCAACATGGACGGCTACGCGCTTTCGCTCGGCGTTCTGATGAATATTTCCATGAGCGTATACTGTACTGCAGCCGCTCTTGCGGAAGAAAAAGAAAAAATACGCTTCGGACACTGATGACTTCTTCAGTAAACGGACTTGAATTTTTTCTCGGAAGCATTATACCGGTTATAATTTTATCCACAGCCGTAAATGTTTTATGTGTTTTCATCGTACAGCTTACACTTTCCGGATCCCAATGGGGCGCATATCTTATCATTACGACAGTCTGCACTTTCATTGCATCTGTCGTCGGCATGATCTTCGGTATTTATGCCAAAACCCAAGTATCCGCAAGTACGATCACTACGCCTGCGCTCATTATATTTATGATGGTTCCGATGTTGTCCGGATTCAGCAGCATTTTAGAAAAGATCTCAAATCTTCTCTTCACCGGAATTGCCCTTAATGCTATATCTGCAATCAGCGCCGGGAAAGCTCCGATCCATTTGTCCGGCATCATCGTCCTGTCTGTCGAAGCCTTTTTGTCAGCAGCGCTTTTTCTGATCTTATATCGAAAAAACGGGATTTGAAAAGTAGATGCAAAATACAGAGCATAGAAATTCAAGTGCAAAACCAAAATTAAAACAGCAAAAAAGCCGAATACGACAGGGAGATCAACAGATATGGAAATTATTTTAAGCAGCACAAGCGGACGTCCTATCTACGAGCAGATTACGCTGCAGATCAAAGAAATGATCATGAAAGGGGATCTTGCCCCCGGGCAGGCTCTTCCTTCTATGCGGAAACTTGCAAAAGATCTGCATGTCAGCGTTATCACAACGCAGCGTGCATATGACGATCTGCAAAAAGAAGGATTTATCGTTACTGTTCCTGCAAAAGGAACTTTTGTTTCAACTGAGAATCAGGATTTTATCAGAGAGGAAAACCTAAGGCGTATTGAACAATTACTGACTGACGCAGCTTTTCTTGCAAAAGAAAACGGGCTTTCAATAAACGAAATAAAACAAACTTTAGAAATCGTTTATACGGAGGTATAGCAAGCATGAAACAGGCATTACACATAAAAAATCTCACAAAAAAATATAAAGATTTCACTTTAGATCATATTTCTCTTGATCTTCCTTACGGTATGATACTCGGATTGATCGGAGAAAACGGATCCGGGAAATCAACTTTGATCAATTCTATCCTAAACATTGTAAAAGCTGACTATGACGAGGTCCATATTCTCGGTCAGGATTTAAAATCACAGGAGAAAGAAATCAAAAAAGAGATTGCCGTCATCTTTAACGACTCTCATTACGGTGAGAATTTAACTCCTCTTTTTATAGGAAAAATGCTTTCCGGCATCTATACTGACTGGGATCAGAAAAAATTTACCGATTACCTGAAACAATTTCATCTTCCTGAAAAGAAGCGGTTGAAAACATTTTCCACGGGGATGAAAGTGAAACTGGAATTTGCCGCGGCGTTGAGCCATAACCCGAAACTTTTGATCCTTGATGAAGCTACAAACGGACTCGATCCGGTTTTCAGGGAGGAAATCCTCGAAATATTACGAGAATTTACAGAGCAGGAAGACCATTCCGTCCTTATTTCTTCCCATATCACAAGCGATCTGGATAAAATTGCCGACTATATCGCATACATACATGAAGGAAGACTGCTCTTCCTTAAATCTATTGACGAACTGAATAATGACTGTGGAATCATCCGCTGCGGACGAGAGTTTTTCGACGCCCTTTCTCCGGAGGACATTATCGCATACAGAGAAGAGCCTTACAGTTATTGTGTATTCATAAAAAACAGACAGTCGCTGCGAAAAGCATTCTGCGACATTTCTATCGAGAATGCTTCCATTGAAGATATGATGTTATTTTACAGCAAAGGAGAAAAAATCATATGAAAGGAATTATATTAAAAGATCTTTATGAAAATTTCCGCATTTTTAAAAACGGGGTTTCTTACCTCGCAGCAGTTCTTTTCCTCTTCCTGCTTATCGAGGCTATGCAAACGGGAGACTTATTTTCCTTAAAATATTTCTTTATGCTGATTACTGCTTTTGTGTTTCCGCTTTTAGGCTGCTCCTCTATTGAATCCTCTCTTGAGCAAGATGAAAAAGTGAATTTTGACAAAATCCAGCTTACGTTCCCCATTACAAAAACGGAGATCGTACTGTCAAAATATATACTTGGAATCTGCTTTCTTACAATATGCAACGTATTCTCCCTGATTTTTGTTTTCTCGTTCACCAGCAGCCACAACAAAATCACTTTGCAGGAAGGGCTGTCTGCATGGGGGTTCGGAGTTCTTTTCTCCCTTGTCTTTTTTGCAGTCGTTAATTTTGCATTCTTTCTGCTCGGAAGGAAACTTGGTCTTATCGTTTATATCTTTATCGCCATGCTTTTCGGAGGAATATACGGAGCCGTTTCCTCTTTAAAGGGAATGGAATTTCTTATGGCAGGTGACAAAACGATGATCTTTATAATCGGTATTCCGATTGGGATTTTATTCGTTGTAATCAGCTTCTTCCTGTCGCTTGCATGTTATAAAAAACGTTATTCATAAAGGAGGCTTCTTTCCCGGCATACGTCACTTGTCAATATCTTCCAGTTTTGTCTTTCCGATCATGAGATTTAAAATCTCCACATCGGTCTGTTTCATACCTGCGCGGCCTACATATCCGACTGCCTTGATTGTATCTTCAGGCAGTCCATTACAAGACCTTCTCCTCTTGCAAACGTAAGTCCCCGCATCGCCATCTTATGACTTAGTATCGCGGCCTGAAGCGCCGTGGATATTTTTGCCGCACAGCTTGGTTTTGCACCATCACAGACAATACCTCCCGCATCCGCTATCGTATTGACAACTGTGTTTTCAATCTGTTCCAATGTTCCGCCGCATAAATATGTAATCCCTGCCCCTGCTCCTGCCGCAGCACATACTGCTCCGCAGTACGCTGAGAGAGAACCGATATATTTTTTCTGATTCAGAGCCACAAGGTTAGATACGCATAACGCCCTGTAAATCTCTTCTTTGCTTTTCTTTAGTTCTTTTCCGAACTCGATCACAGGAAGAGAACAAGTCATACCCTGATTCCCCGAACCGGAATTAATGATCACCGGAAGCACAGCCGCTCATTCTTGCATCCGAACCGGCAGATGCTTTCGCCACAGCGCGCCACTTTACATCTTCTCCGAACTCTTCTAGCACAACTCGTCCGACCTGTGCTCCCCAAGGATTTCTCAAACCTTCTTCTGCGATTCTCGTATTGTATTTTATCTGACGTCCAAGAACTTTTTTCCACATCAGTAATCTGTACCTCATTTGCAAATGTAATAATATCTTCCAAATTCAAAAGACTCTTATCCGGTGTTTTTCTCTCTCTGACAATATTCTTTTTCTCTTGTGAAAAAGCACCTGTCCGTCTTTTTCAATATGGGTGATATTCGTATGCTCGTCTTCTATCACAACAAGAGCTTCACTCTTCTCTGTCTTTTTGCATACTGCATATGCTTCAATATATAAATTAGCTACATCGTCTTTTAAAACACAATCACAAAATCCTGCCTTTAAAAGTTTCTCCGCCTCGTCGATTTCCCGATCTGTAACATGCTCCAGCACTTCAAGCGCCTGTGAAGGATCTCCGCCTGTAATTCCGAGTACCGCCGCTGCTTCTACGCCTTTCATTCCTCCGGAATTCGGTACTTTTACTCCTTTTACATTTTTGATAATATTACCGCTGCACCGCATCGTAATATGATCCGGCATCTTTCCTAATACTTCTTTTGCTTTTGCCGCAGCATAAGCAAGCGCGATCGGTTCTGTGCATCCAAGCGCCGGAACAAGTTCGCTTTCCAAAATTGTTACATATTCATTATATATTTTACGGTTCATTGCAAAAAACCTCCTGATTTCTCGATTTTCTGATGTATCTTATAACAGCAGTCTGTCTGATCCTGCCGCTTTCTTTACAGCTTTACACCATCTTTATCGATTATACTATCAGGAGTTTTTATATCAATCTCTTTCTTTTACGTGTCTTTCCGGCACGGATGTACACCGTTTATTCCGTCCTACATCTTTTTATTTTCTGTCTTTCCCGCACTCGTCGCGCAGCCTGAACACGAACCACAGTTTCCGCCGCATCCGGCACACCCGGGCGCTTTCCCTCTTTGCGTTTCTTGCTTTATAAATAAGAAAATACAATAAACTCGCGATCAATGATATGATCAAAATATCTGCTGCCATAACACGCCTTCTTTCTAAACTAATTTTCTCTACGCCGCCGTACCGACCGTTTGGAATATATTTTTTATTTTATACGGATCCGGCCTAAACAGTAAGATCAACAGGATCACCGCAATCGCTATACCTACAGCCGTTCCTACGGTGAACGCTCCTCCAAGCACAAACGTACCGATCTGATATACGCTCAAAGATACGACATACGCAAATACATTCTGGAACACAACCGCAAACCAAAACCACTTTCTGGACTGCATCTGCTGCGCCATTGTTGCGATTGCCGCCAGACACGGGGAGTCCAAAAGATTAAACAGCAAAAACGAAAATGCTGCCATAGCCGACGGAAACCACGCTGCTACTTTGCCCGCTACATTTACGGTATCTTCTACATCTCCCGACACATTTGCAAGAACTCCCATTGTAGTTACAATGCTTCTTTTGCCGTAAATCCCGAAAGCGCTGCCGCAACAGGCTGCCATTCTCCGAAACCGAGCGGTTTAAACAGCACTGCAAGCGCTCCGCCGATCATCGCCAACAAACTATTGGCACTGTCTTGAACAATCCCGAATTTTCCGTCTGAAAATCCAAATCCTCCAAGGAACCACATAACAATACATGCAAGGAACAAAATCGTTCCCGCCTTGATCATGAATCCTTTCAGTCTCTCCCATACATGAAGAAGAACTGTCTTTGCCTGCGGCATATGATACTGCGGAAGTTCCATTACAAACGGAGCCGGTTTTCCTGAAAACATCTTCGTCTTTTTCAATATTATAGCAGAAATAAGCACTGCCGCAATCCCTATAAAATACATAAGCGGTGCGATGAAGGAACTTCTGCATATCCTGCCGCCTCTCCTGCGATCACTCCGCCCATAAGCGCGATAACCGGAAGCTTTGCCCCACATGGAATAAACGTAGCTGTCATGATCGTAAGCCTTCTGTCATTATCCTGCTCGATCGTCCTTGAAGCCATAATCCCCGGAATTCCACACCCTGAGGAAATAAGAAGAGGGATGAACTTTTCCCCGACAATCCGAAATGTCGGAACACGCGGTCCATTACAAAGGCGATGCGAACCATATATCCGCAGTCTTCAAGGAATGATAAAAGGAGAAACAATACCGCCATCTGTGGAACAAAGCCAAGCACAGCTCCCAATCCGCCTATGATTCCGTCAACTACAAGCCCTGTGATAAGACTGCCTGCCCCTATATTTCCCAAGAAACCGCTGACTGCATCCTGTATACTGACTACAAACACATCGTTTGTCCAGTCTGTCATCCCTGTTCCGACCGTTGTGACGGACACATAATACACAACCCACATAACGAAAACAAAAATCGGAAGGCCTAAAAAACGATTTGTTACGATACGGTCTATCTTATCTGAGACAGTCAGTTTTTCTCTCCCTTTTTGAACGGTATCGGAAACAACTTTTTGTATGTACTGATACCTCTCGTCTGTAACAATACTTTCCATATCGTCATCATGCTTTTCTTCCATCGCTTTACGCATCTTCTCGATCGCTTTCAAAGACTCGCCTGACATTTTTAAATTTTCTAATACTTTCCTGTCATTTTCAAGAAGTTTTACTGCATACCAACGCTTCTTACGCTCGTCAATCCATGTTGGAAGCAGCTCTTCTACCGCTCGTATCGCCGCTTCTAACTCTTTTGAGAATATCGCTTTCGGTATGCTTTTTTCTCCGCTTTTGACAGTGCAGACCGTTTCTTCGATCAATTCTTTTAGTCCTGTCTTTTTCAAAGCCGACGTTTCGATCACCGGACAGTTGAGAAGTTCAGACAATCGCTTCTTGTCGATTTTCATTCCTCGCTTCCGGATCAAATCAGCCATATTTAGCGCAATCACAACCGGAACTCCCGTCTCGGTCAACTGGGTCGTCAAATACAGATTTCGCTCAATATTGGTCGCGTCTACAAGATTGATGATCACGTCCGGATCCTCGTTCAAAATATAATCCCTGCTCACAACTTCTTCAAGCGTATACGGGGAAAGAGAATAGACTCCCGGAAGATCCGTCACTTTGATCTTCTCCTCTTTTGATTCTTTTGTTCTTACTTTCCCTTCTTTTTTCTCTACCGTAACTCCCGGCCAGTTTCCGACATATTGATTTGCTCCCGTAAGCGCATTAAACATTGTCGTCTTTCCACAGTTCGGATTTCCGGCAAGTGCAGCCCTGATCTCCATTTTGTTCTACCTCCTACTATACAGTTTCTACAAGGACACATTTTGCATCCTCTTTTCTTACTGACAACTCATATCCTCGAACCGTAACTTCTACAGGATCGCCAAGCGGCGCAACCTTCCTTATATAAATCCTGCTTCCCTTCGTGATTCCCATGTCCATGATCCGACGCTTATAAGCCCCGTCCCCTTCAATTTTAATCACAGTTACTGTACTTCCCACTTTTGCGCTGCCTAATGTCCTCTCCATGCCATTCTCCTCCGCTTCCTATTTCACTCAAAATTTTTATAGCCTTTTCAGCTCTAGATCATAATATGCCTCGCCATTTCGGCATTTACCGCGATCCTGGAATTTTTAATACTCACGATCACGTTTCCGCCCATCTCGGATAATACAGTAACTTCCGTTCCTGCCACAAAACCAAGATTTCCGAGAAAACGCCTTGTCTCCTCGTTTCCATTTACGCGGTTTATCACACTTACCTTGCCTATTTCAGCCATCGTAAGCGGCATAAAAACACCTTCCTTCTATTTTAAAACTTTTTTTGAAATTGATAATCTTTTTCATTTATCTTTAGTTAGTTTAACCTAACCTTTGTAAATTGTCAAGTATTTTCACAAAATAAAGCACAAAGCGTTTTTTCTACAGTGACGCTCTGTGCCTTTTCTATAGCGGATATTCTTTCTCTTGCGAGCTTCGCACACATATGTTATACTTAATTTTAATGAATATTGATCTTTCATTCATAAATAAAATTTATTTGAGGTAACATTATGATTATAAATGAATCTGCTGAGAACTATTTAGAAACAATTCTTGTATTAAGCGGACAACTTCCTGTTGTCCGTTCTGTAGACATTGCCGCAGAACTTGACTTTAAAAAGCCAAGTGTCAGCGTCGCAATGAAGAAGCTGCGTGAAAGCGGACATATTACAGTTTCACCGGAAGGCTATATTACACTCACCCCCTCGGGAAAAGAAATAGCGGAGCGTATATACGAACGACATACCCTCCTTACTTCCTGGCTGGAATATCTCGCGTCGATTCAAAAACCGCCGCTGATGACGCCTGCCGTATTGAACATGTCATCAGCGCGGAAAGCTTTGACGCAATAAAAAAACATATTAAGCGATAGCTTTTATTTTTAATTTCGGTAATATACTTTTATTTCTCAATATTGACCTGATCAAGAACTGCGCCTAATTCCTCTGCGGATTTACGCAGTTTTTTCATTTCTTCCTCGCTGAAATCAATCTCCAGCACCTGTTCCGCCCCGCCTCTTCCGACAATCGTCGGAATGCTTAAGCACAGTCCTTCTAATCCGTATTTTCCATCAAGCGATACCGAAATCGGAGCGACCGTATGACTGTTTCTTACGATTGCTTCTACGATTTTTTCCGCTGCCATTCCGATTCCGTAATAAGTCGCTCCCTTTCGCTCGATAATCTCATAGGCGCTGTCACGGACTCCTTTGTAAACCTCTTCCATATCCTGTGCGAAGTGTTCATATCCCCGCATCTTTGCAAAATCCTGTAATTTAATTCCGTAAATATTTGCACAGCTCCATGCTGCCAGTTCGCTGTCACCGTGTTCACCTACGATAAACGCATGTACATTTCTGCTATCTACATCCAACTTTTCACTGATTATATATTTCAATCTTGCCGTATCAAGCACTGTACCGGAACCGATCACTCTTTCCTTTGGAAAACCGGATTCTCTAAGCGCTACTTCCGTTAAGATATCTACCGGATTCGACACGATGAGCAAAATTCCTTCACAGTTTACGCGTTTGATCTCTTTTATGATTGACCGCATAATCGCTGCATTTTTCTGCACAAGATCCAGTCTCGTCTCTCCCGGTTTCTGGTTTGCCCCTGCCGTAATAATAACGACCGACGCATCTGCAATATCCTCATATTCACCCGCATAAATATCCATTGCATGTGTAAACGCAGTCCGTGGCTGATATCCATCGCCTCTCCTTCTGCCTTCGCCTTGTTTGCATCAAGGAGTACCATTTCCGAAAATAATCCTTTCTGCATCAATGTATAGGCAATCGTAGAGCCGACAAACCCACATCCGATTACTGCTGCTTTTTGTATATTTACCATATCTCAATACCTCCTGTTTTCCATGAACTTAATGAACTCATACCGCCACTTATATTCAGGATCTCATAATAAGCGTTTTTTTTCTAATATTACTTGATCATATTTCATCCTTTTTTAATTCCTAGTATTTTAGTGGGGTTTAACTTTATCTTCATTATATAGTAGTTCCCTGAAAAATCAATCCCTTATCAGGTATTTTTTTCCATACAATCAAATATTTTTCAGTAATTCTTTTTTATCAGTCTTCTAAAGAATGCTTTTTTGTAATCGTTACTTTTTCATCATAACAGATAAAAAACGTCTTCTATCTCGCTTTTTTTCAGCTTCGGTGTGATCAAACTGATAAAAGGCACAATCAAAAGTCCTGCGATCATTGCCATTGCGCCTGCATTGATCGGAGATTTTATAAATCCAAAAAACATATTCGCAACAGTCAGTCCGACTCCTGTTATAAACCCTGCCCATACACCCGCACGGGTAACGCCTTTCCAATACAAACCATACAAAAACGGAGCTAAAAACGCCCCGGCTAACGCGCCCCATGAAATGCCCATAAGCTGTGCGATAAAGGTCGGCGGATCAAGCGCGATCACAACTGAGACAACAATAAAAAACACGATTAAAACCTGCAATTGTCACCAATCTGCTTTTTCTCGCTCATTTTTTCATAATATTATCTTTCAAAAGATCGAGCGTCAGTGTAGAACTGGATGTCAGCACAAGGGAGGAAAGAGTTGACATTGACGCAGAAAGCACAAGCACAACAACAACCCCTATAAGCAGATCCGGAAGCATGGAAAGCATATGCGGTATAATACTGTCATAAACGACCGCTCCGCCCGCTTTATCGTAAATCTCGGGACTGTCGAACAGTCTTCCGAATCCTCCGAGAAAATAACATCCACCTGAGATAATAATTGCAAATATAGTTGAAATAATAGTTCCCGTACTGATCGATTTTCATCTTTGATCGCATAAAATTTCCCGATCATCTGCGGAAGTCCCCATGTTCCAAGCGAAGTAAGAAGAACAACGCCCAGAAGATTGACAGGATCCGGACCAAAAAAGATGTAAACGCTCCCGGCTGTCCTTGTGTCAGGGGAACATCACTTGGTATCTTCGCCATTTCTGCTATTGCATTCATGAATCCGCCCTGTCCATTCAGAACCGCCGCGATCACAGCCACAATTCCGATCAGCATAATGATTCCTTGTATGAAATCATTGATTGCCGTAGCCATATATCCGCCCAGGATAACATAGAGCGCCGTAAACGCTGCCATTGTCACGACACACCACGTATACGGAATATTAAAAGCCATCGCAAACAAACGTGACAAACCGTTATACACCGAAGCCGTGTACGGGATCAGAAAAACGAACACGATCACAGATGCCGTAATCTTAAGTGATTTGCTCTTGTACCGTTCTCCGAAAAATCCGGCATCGTCCTTGATCCAAGATGCTGTGTCATCACTTTTGTACGCCTTCCGAGAACTACCCATCCAGAAGGCTTCCGATTAATGCATTTCCGATGCCGATCCATGTACTGGCAATTCCGTATTTCCATCCAAACTGTCCGGCATATCCGACAAATACAACTGCCGAAAAATACGATGTTCCATATGCAAATGCCGTCAGCCACGGTCCTACCGATCTTCCTCCCAGAACAAAACCGTCTACACTTGTAACATGTCTTCTCGAATAAATTCCCACTGCCGCCATCACTGCGAAAAAAATAATAAGCAGTATAATTTTAATTCCCATCTTTTTTCCCTCTCTCTGCCGTTTTATCCTTTAGACCACTTTAAAGCGTAACACTTTAAAGCATTAAAGTATCTTTTTATAGAATAACACGGGTCTAAGACCCGTGTCAACTGTTACTTTTTTCTATTATGCCCGTTTATCTTCCGTTTTATCTTGTCAGTACATCTCCTGTCACTTCATCTCCTCGACCGGTTTGCACCTTCTTATCAAAGTTTTCTATTTGTCTGCTGTATGACTCGTTCATATATTTTGAATGAAGCATAAAGTCCGCAGTCGCAAGATTATTTGCAATCGGAATATCGTATACGACAGCAATACGCAGCAGCGCTTTTACATCCGGATCGTGGGGTTGTGCTTCCAATGGATCCCACAAAAAGATCATAAAATCAATCTGGCCTTCTACGATCTTCGCTCCAATCTGCTGATCTCCGCCAAGCGGACCGCTACAGTATCCTTTTACCGGAAGCCCTGTTCGCTCAGCGATAAGACGCGCCGTTGTTCCTGTTCCGCATAAAAAATGCCCTTTCAGTATCTCTTTGTTTTTTTCACACCAGTCTACAAGTTCTCTTTTCTTACCGTCATGCGCCACAAGGGCGATATGTTTTACTTTTTCAATTTCCATCGTTACATATTTATCATCTAACATCCGATCTCCTCCTTTTATCTTAAAAATAGTTTTTCATAAAATTTTTCTTACCGTCTGTTTTTATACAAACTGTTCCATCGTATCAAATCTAAGTAATGCGATCGCGCCCATCGCAACCGTGATCATCAATCCATAGATCAATACGATCGGAAAGATCAACGTTTGACTGATCAACACTGCCGCCAACACTCCGACACCGGCTCCGACTCCTAAAAGCGCCATCTGGATAAACATTCTAAGCAGACTTTGCCCTGTTTTTCCGAATACTTCCCCGAGAAGGCTCTGAACGATCACCATTGTATACAGCGGTCTGCCTGCAAAACGGTGTAGATCAAAATACAGTAAATGATCTCTATTAACCCGGAACATGCCAAAAAATCCCAATAGGAATGCAGATGATACATCCGTCCGCAAATGCCTTTACATGTTCCATAAGAGTCGCATACCACATTTTTTTCAGCGGACTGTCAGGAATAAGAAAAATATACGGATTTTTCAACTCGCTTTCCCATTTTCCTGTGTAACCGCTCATAATAAGCGCCACATACGCGACAACTCCCAACAAAATAAAGCCCGCCATACTGCTGTCTGACACCGATTTTTGGAGAGAATACGCGAAAATAAACGCAACGACTGCCGAAAGAACTGTCATTTTCGTGAAAATAAAATATTTTTCTTTCTTATATTCCAGAAATTGCCTGTAAAAAATCGCTCTTGCTCCTTTTGCTGTAATCTTACTCTCTACACGGCGAAACCTTCGCTTTTTCGTCCCGGTATTTGTCACAAATTCTCCGCTTTTCTGCCTCTTTTTCAGTTCTGCATAATCGTCTGCGAATTTCGCCGCCTCTTCATAATATCCGCCGTCACATTTCATTCTGAACGCCGCCGCAACAATGAACACCGTAAACACCGAATAGATCACAGTACAAATTACATTCAGAGTTGTCGGACCGAGTAAAACCAACCTGTATACCGCAATCTGCCATCCGACTACCGGAATCATCTGAAGGACCGGCCAGTTGATAAACGAAAGAGCGCTTTCTACTGACAGACCTTTTTCTTTAAAATAAAGTACGATCATCAACGTAAATGCAATCAAAAACACTTTCATTCCGAAGCAGATCCCTTTTATCAATTTTTGCGGAAGCTTATCATTCGTATATAAAATGATCATAACAGATTGTTCTACCGCACACTCTACGCCGCATCCTATCAGAAAGAAGAAAAGCATCTTCCACCATTCCACATGAAAAACCGTCAAGCCTCCGATCGCCAACACGATCCATATGAAAAATGACATCAGATAATTCATCACGCTCCTGTATCAAAACAAGTTTGGGGCTGATCGGAGCGGGAAATACGAACTGAGAATGAGCCGGCCGAAACAAGATTCCTTTTCGAGAAGCATAGGACATAAAGTTTCCTACTGTAATGTAGATCGTCCACACCGTCACAAGAATGACAAGTCCTTGAACAGAATCGATCCGAACTGTAACCGCAAGTGTTCCAAGCATCACGATAAGAAAGATTCCATAGGCGGCCCCAAAGATCAACGCAAGAAGCGTCGTCGGTTTTCTGACTGCCTTTTTCAGGTTATTTGCCGCTGTTCTCTTTATCAAATATATTAACGCTTTCATGCTTTCTCACCGCCTGTCATCTCAAAGAACAGTTCATCCAGCTCTTTTCCCTGCGCGTCTGCTTTTGTGTAAGAACCGGCAATATGCCCTTGTTCCATGACGATCATCACATCCCACAAGTTCTCTACCATCTCAAGCATATGCGTACTGATAAGAACTGTCGCTCCGTTATCACGCAGTTTTAACACGACATCTTTCAGCATCTTGATCGCCGCCGGATCAAGTCCGACCATCGGTTCGTCAAGAAGGATGACTTCCGGCTTTACCGCAAGGCACAGCATATGCTCACTTTCTGCATCATTCCTTTTGATAATTCATTGCCAAGCTTATCCTGCTTGTCATCCATCTCAAACGCTTTAAGTATCTTTTCGATCTCCTCGTCTGTAATTTCACTGTCATATGCCATTCTCACATATTCGATATGCTCCCTTACCGTCAGCGCATCGAACATATTCGGAATCTCCGGAACATAAGCAAACTTCCTTTTCGCAGGAATCTGCCGGGCAGGAATCCCTTTAATACGAATTTCACCCTGATACCGCAATAAACCGGCAATGCTTTTGATGATCGTTGATTTTCCCGATCCGTTCGGCCCTAAAAGAACCCCTACCTGACCGTTAGGGACGGTAAACGTCACTTGATCTACCGCCAGATTCTTTCCATAATATTTTGTCAATTCTTTGATCTCCAGCATAGTCCTCTCTACCTTCTGTCCGCGTCCTGTATAGTTTGCTTTTACTCGTAATACTTGATAAGTGCCTGTGTTCCGAGATCTCCGTTGCCGTCTGCTTCAAGCTCTTCATAAATGGCAAGAACCTGGCTTAAAACTTCGAGATTTAAACCGCTTCTGTTTGCTTCGATGAGCGCCAGCTTCATATCTTTAATAAAATGCTTCATAAAAAATCCCGGCGCATAATCTTTTTCTATGATCTTTGGTCCGAACAGATCAAACTGTCTGCTTCCGGCTGCCCTGTCGCTACGGATTTCGAGAACACATTCAGGTCAAGTCCCTTTTCTTTTGCATATGTCAGCGCTTCGCATACACCGGAAAGAGCTCCCGCGATCATGATCTGGTTTGCAAGTTTGCAATGCTGTCCGCATCCTGCCGAACCTTCGTAATTAATATTCGTTCCCATTGCTTCAAACAGTTCATGACAGTTCGTATAATCGCTCTTATCGCCTCCGACAAGAATAGAAAGAGTTCCTTCTCTTGCCCCCGTATCTCCGCCTGTGACCGGCGCATCAAGCACATGAAATCCCCGTTTTGTTCCTTCTTCATACAGCTTTTCGGCAATCTGCGGACTCGTGGTCGTCATATCGATCAAATATGCACCTTTTTTCGCACTGTCCAAAATATTTCCGCTGTCGAAATATACTTCTTCTACATCCTGCGGAAATCCTACGATCGTAATCACTGCCTCGCAGTCTTTTACGCACTCGGAAATCGTTTCATGAAAGATCGCTCCTTCCCCGATCACGTCCTCGACTTTGCTTTTGTCCGGGCATAAATATGAAGTTCATACCCTGCTTTCATAAGATTACGCACCATGGATTTTCCCATGATCCCCACACCGATAAATCCGATCTTCTTCATCTCTTTTTTCCTTTCCCCCTTATATGCCGCTATTTTTACGACACTTCTGTTTTTATCCACATCGGTTTGTCTGTCTTGCCTGTATTAATATTTTTCTACGACTTCGCTTTTGTTTTTATAAATACTGTTTGCCGGAACAAATCCTCTTACAGAAGACAGTGGGTAAATATTGCTGTGACTTCCTACAACCGTTCCGGGGTTCAGGACGCTTCCGCATCCTACTTCTACTTCATCTCCGAGCATTGCTCCGAACTTCTTCATGCCGGTTTCTATATTTCCTTCCGATGTTTTTACAACAACAAGCTTTTTATCCGACTTCACATTCGATGTGATAGAACCTGCTCCCATATGAGATTTATATCCGAGAACAGAATCGCCGACATAATTATAATGCGGTACCTGTACTTTATTGAAAAGCACGACATTTTTAAGCTCTGTCGAATTTCCTACGACTGCTCCTTCTCCCACGATCGCGTTTCCTCTTATAAACGCACAATGACGCACTTCCGCTTCTTTCCCGATGATCGCCGGACCATTAATACATGCGGTAGGCGCAACTTTAGCTGACTTTGCGATCCAGACATCTTCTCCTCTTTTTTCATATTCATCACTGCTTAACGTATTCCCGAGTTCTTTGATAAATGAACCGATATTCGGAAGACTTCCCACGGATATGTCACTTGTCAAAAGATCTTTGCGATTGTCTCCTCTAATGTATAAGTTCCTTTACTGTCAATGCATTCATATATTTATCTCCTTTTCCGCCGTTTACCGGCTCTTTTTATAATAACCTGCCGCTTTATCATAACAGGCTCTTAACTGATACTGATTATTGAGTCCTTTACTCCCACCGTCCTGTTCGTTATAAAACGATCCAGCTTCATCATATATTCATCGGGAGTAATGCTTCCCTCCGCCACATACGTAAGACCTTTTTCCCAGCTTGCCGTAAGTTCCGGATTTAAAAGTGATTTGATCGAATGATCCACTACGTCAAATACCATCTCTCCTTGCAAAGTCGGTGTTATGATCTGTGTTTTTTTATTCAGGGCAAGGTATTTAATATGAATCAGTTTCTTTAATATTTCCGCCCTGGTCGCGCTCGTTCCGATACCGCTTCCTTTTATCTGAGCGCGAAGATCTTCATCCTCGATCAACTGCCCCGCATTTTCCATAGCAAGGATGATCGATCCTGAATTATACCGTTTCGGAGCGACGTCTCCCCTTCTTTTATATCTAATGCTCCAACCGGAAGAACGCTTCCTTTTTTCAGCGTTTTAATCACTTCAAACAGCGCCGTATCAAGGTCCTGATCTGCCGTCTGTTCTGCATCTTCCTCTTTTTCATTTGCATCGGTTCTGCTTTTGCCTTTGTTTACACTTCGTTTTCCCTGCGGAACGCCTGCCACTTTCAAATATCCTTCCTCAGCTAGCACTTTAAAATTGGAAAAGAAACTCTCTTCCTTTATCTTCGATATGATCGCCACTTTTTGATACACTGCCGGCGGATAAAAAATACTTAAAAACCTTCTCACAATCAGATCATATACTTTATGAGACGTTGCCGAAAGCGAATTCAGCGCTCCTAAACCTTGTCCTGTCGGAATGATAGCGTAATGATCTGTAATCTGCTTATCGTTTACATATCTTGTCTTCGCCAGATTTTTATGACTTCCAAAAGAAAGGATATCCTGCAAATACGGCTGTGCCGGAGGATATTTTGACAGCCCGTTCAAGTTTCTGCTGATCTCTTTTGCAACTGCCGTCGACAAAACCCTGGCGTCTGTCCTCGGGTATGTAACAAGTTTTTTTTCATATAATTCCTGCACGACCCGAAGCGCTTCATCCGGACTGATCTTAAACCGCTTCGAACAGTCGTTTTGAAGTTCGGCCAGATTATAAAGAAGGGGAGGATTTTTCTTCTCCTTTTTCTTCTCCACAGACTCAACGATACACTGTATCGGCTTTTCTTCCAACAAATAGGCGATCAGCTCTTTTGCTTTTTCTTCTGTCTTAAATCCATTTTCTTTATACAGATCAAACGATTCAAAATACCGCGAGCCTTTCACTGCCCGCCATTCTCCTTCAAAACTGTGACCTGACGCATCGATCGTGCTGATCACACGGTAAAAAGGAGTTTTTACAAACTCCCGTATCTCCCTTTCACGCCTGACAACCATTCCGAGAACGCATGTCATTACACGTCCTACCGAAATCACCGAGTATTTCGTATTCAGATAATTAGAAATACTGTTTCCGTATTTCAGCGTAAGCAAACGTGAAAAGTTGATTCCCATCAGATAGTCTTCTTTCGCGCGAAGATAGGCGGAAGCGCTTAGATTGTCATACTCTGACAGATCTTTTGCTTCCCGTATGCCTCTTAAGATTTCCTCTTCTGTCTGTGAGTCGATCCACACGCGAAGTCTTTTTTTCCCCGACACCTGCGCCTTTTGTTCTACAAGCCGGTAAATGTACTCTCCCTCCCGTCCGGAGTCGGTGCACACATAAATTGTGTCAACGTCTTCTCTGTTTAAAAGAGAACTGACAATCTGAAACTGCTTCGCCACTGACGGGATCACTTCATATTTAAACTCCGAAGGAATAAACGGAAGTGTCTGAAGACTTCCATTTTTTCAATGCCGGGTCATACTCTTCCGGATAGCTCATCGTAACCAGATGTCCGACGCACCATGTGATCACTGCTTCGTCGGATTCTAAATATCCGTCCGCTCTTCTTGTCTTTAATTTTAATGCCTTTGCGAACTCCTGCGCTACGCTGGGTTTCTCGGCGATATAGAGTTTGTTTTTTCATATAATGTATTTAGTTTCCTTTCCTGCTCCGAAAGTATTTCTCACCTTTTTCAACACGATCTATTCCTTTTTCCAAATGCGCTGAATACTTTCTGAAAGATTGATTTTTTTCCTTTTTGCTTTCGGAAGCGTCTTCGGAGGGCGTGCATTCAAACGCAGCTT
>ENA-OQJH01000535-OQJH01000535.1-human-gut-metagenome-genome-assembly--contig:-NODE-535-length-20444-cov-1.545651_pt1 | contig 20444 bp, 29 predicted proteins | sample MGYA00242597_ERZ504763 | MGnify/ENA primary metagenome ERZ504763 (study PRJEB26092, sample SAMD00036359) | human gut metagenome | host: Homo sapiens | study: EMG produced TPA metagenomics assembly of...
AAGAGCAGAATGGTAAGCTTACTGGTAATACAGAACTGGTGTTGGTAGAAGAAATTGATGAGAAAGACGACACAATGGTTACCGGAAGATTATCTAATAACAGTGTCGTACATTTTAAGGGAGATGCTTCTTTAATTGGAAAGATTGTTCCTGTTGTATTAGAGGAATCCAAAGGATTCTATTATCTGGGGAGGTTGAGCGTCAATGGCTAAACTGACTCCGATGATGGAACAGTATTTCCAGATAAAGAATAAATATAAAGATTGTATTTTGTTTTACCGTCTGGGAGATTTCTATGAAATGTTTTATGAGGATGCGCTTACCGCGTCAAGAGAGTTAGAGATCACTCTTACTGGGAAAAATTGTGGCCAGGAAGAAAAGGCGCCTATGTGCGGGGTGCCTTTCCATTCCTGTGAACCATATATTAATAAGTTAGTAGAGAAAGGATTTCGTGTTGCCATCTGTGAGCAGGTGGAGGATCCAAAGGCTGCCAAAGGAATTGTAAAGAGGGATGTTATCCGTGTAGTTACACCGGGAACCAATGTTATGACCCAGAGCCTTGATGAGTCAAAAATAATTTCATTATGAGTGTGTTCTGTGAAGATGACCTGTTCGGAATCGGTGTGTGTGATTTGTCTACCGGTGAATTTCGAACAACGCAGGTTGAACATCAGGACGCACTTTTTGATGAGATGAATAAGTTCCAGCCATCAGAGATTATCTGCAATGATGCATTTTGTATCTGCGGCATGGACTTTGACTTTATCAAGGATAAGGTCGGCGCAGTTATTTCTCCGGTTGCAAGTTATTATTTTGAAAAAGATAATTGTGAAATGTTAATTAAAGAACAGTATAATCTTGCGAATTTAGAAGGAATCGGTCTTACGGATTATCCGTTTGGTGTGATTGCAAGTGGTGCGTTATTACAGTATCTTCATGAAACTCAGAAGAATTCTCTTTCACATTTAATGGAATTAAAAGTGTATTCCACAGAAAATTATATGGTGATCGATAGTTCTACGAGAAGAAACTTAGAGCTTTGTGAGACGTTGAGAGAAAAAGGAAAAAAAGGAAGTCTTTTTGTGGGTGTTGATAAGACAAAAACAAGCGATGGGAGCGAGAATGCTCCGTAAGATGATCGAACAGCCACTGATTCATAAAACAGCGATTCAGGACAGACTGGATGCGGTGGAAATGTTAAAAGATAATCTTATGGCGCGTGAAGAACTTCGTGAGTACATGAATTCTATCTATGATCTAGAGCGTCTTACAATGAAAGTAAGTTATCGCAGTGCGAACCCAAGAGACTTGATTTCTTTTAAGACATCAATTCAGTATCTGCCATATATCAAGGATATTCTTGCACAGTTCAGTAAAGGGGTTCTTGCTAAAATGGCCGGGGATTTGGATACATTAGAAGATCTTCATGAGTTACTGGAGGCATCAATTGAGGAAGACCCGCCAATCCCAATCAAGGAAGGCGGCATCATCAAAGAAGGATTTGATGAGGAAATTGATCATTTGAAGAAGGCAAAGACCGATGGAAAAACCTGGCTTGCGAGTTAGAAGAACGAGAGCGTGAAAAGACAGGAATTAAAAATCTCCGTGTGCGTTATAATAAAGTGTTTGGCTATTATATAGAGGTAACCAATTCTTATAAAGATTTAGTGCCAGATTACTATATTCGCCGTCAGACACTTGCCAATGCAGAACGTTATACAACAGAAGAACTGTCCGAACTTGCAAGAACGATTCTTGGAGCGGAAGATAGGTTGTACGCTTTAGAATATGAGACTTATGTGGCAATCCGTGAAAAACTTGCTGCTGAGATGGAGCGAATCCAGAAGACAGCAAGTGTGATTGCATGGACAGACGTGTTTGCTTCTCTTGCGCTTGTCGCAGAGACAAACCAGTATGTAAGACCAACGCTGAATCAGAGAGGCGTTATCGACATTAAAGATGGCCGCCATCCAGTTGTAGAAAAAATGATGTCTGGGGAACTTTTTGTGGCCAATGATACGCTGCTTGACCATAAAAAAGAATCGTGTGGATATTATTACCGGACCGAATATGGCAGGAAAGTCTACCTATATGAGACAGACTGCGCTTATCGTACTGATGGCACAGATTGGTTCTTTTGTTCCGGCAAAGTCTGCTAACATTGGTCTCGTGGACCGTATTTTCACAAGAGTAGGTGCCTCTGATGACTTAGCGTCTGGGCAGAGTACCTTTATGGTGGAAATGAGTGAGGTTGCCAATATTTTGCGTCATGCGACAAAGGACAGTCTCCTGATTCTTGATGAAATCGGACGAGGAACAAGTACTTTTGATGGACTTTCTATTGCGTGGGCAGTGGTAGAGTACATAGCTGGTTCTTCACTATCTGGTGCGAAAACACTATTTGCGACTCACTATCATGAACTTACTGAATTAGAAGGTAAGCTTCCAGGTGTTAATAATTACTGCATTGCCGTACAGGAAAAAGGTGATACGATTATTTTCCTGCGTAAGATTATTAAGGGAAGTGCTGATAAGAGTTATGGTATTCAGGTTGCCAAGCTTGCAGCGTTCCAGAAGTTGTTATAGAAAGAGCAAAGGAAATCGCAGCAGAACTAGAAGAGTCTGATATTACAGCGAATACAAAAAATATTGGAAAGAAACATATAGAAGAGGTAGAACCAGTACAGATTTCCCTGTTTGATACGATGGGAATGGTTGCGGAACAGCCAAAGAAAAGTGAAGTAGAAGAAACATTGAAGAAGTTAGATATCAGTAATATGACACCGATGGAAGCAATGAATCAGCTTTACGAGTTGCAGAAGAAGTGTAAGTAAATTGACTGTTACATAGTATGTTTATTCCTTAATACAAACATAGTGATATATCTATAATAATGAATGCATTGAGATCATAAAAATAAAAAAGTGATGGAATAATAGAGAAAAGATAAAAATGTCAGAAGGGAGAAATTATGCCAGAGATAAGAGTTCTTGACCAGAGTACGATTAATCAGATTGCTGCCGGAGAAGTTGTTGAACGACCGTCCTCTATTGTAAAAGAGCTTGTGGAAAATGCTGTAAGATGCCAACTCTTACAGCAGTTACCGTAGAAATCAAAGGCGGCGGTATTGATTTTATACGAATTACAGATAACGGCTGCGGCATTGAGAAAGAACAGGTTCGAAAGGCTTTTCTTCCGCATGCGACCAGCAAGATCCGTTCTGCGAGTGATTTAGAGACCGTTGTGTCTCTTGGTTTTCGAGGCGAAGCTTTGTCGAGTATCGCATCGGTTGCCAAAGTAGAACTGGTAACGAAAACAGATGAAGGAATTTCTGGTATCCGCTATGTGATAGAGGGTGGAGAAGAAAAGAGCTATGATGAAATTGGATGTCCTGAAGGAACCACTTTTATCATCCGTAATCTTTTCTTTAACACACCGGCAAGAAGAAAGTTCTTAAAATCAAAAATGACCGAGGCAGGTTATGTAGAATCCTTTATCCAGCGTCTTGCCTTGAGCCATCCAGATATTTCTTTTAAGTTTATCTGTGATAATAAAAATAAAATATCTACTTCCGGTAACGGAAATCTAAAAGATGTGATCTACAATATTTTCGGAAGAGATGTGGCGATGAATCTTCTTCCTGTAAAGGGAAATGAAAACGGAATTCTGGTAGACGGTTATATCGGAAAGCCGGTTATTTCCCGAGGAAATCGAAATTATGAGAATTATTTTGTAAACGGCCGTTATCTGAAAAATAATATCATCAGCAAGGCGATTGAGGAAGGTTATAAAGGACATGCAATGGTGCATAAGTTCCCGTTTACAGCTTTAATGATTTCGATGGACCCGCATTGTTTTGATGCCAATGTTCACCCGGCAAAGATGGAGATGCGTTTTCGAAATGCGGAAGAACTGTATTCCTCTGTGATGAGTGCAGTTCGAAGCAGCTTTGTAAAAAAAGAACTGATTCCCAAAGTAGGGATCGGTAATGATAAGAAAGGAAAAGAAAGCGTAAAGAAGATTCCAGAGCCATTTGAAAGAAAGAGACGGGCGATTGAAGAGCGTTTTTCCTCTCTCTCTCAAGAAAAGATTCGAGAGATTGAGAAGAGAAAAGAGCAGGGAGATGCTGCAGAGCAAAGGGTATCTGTTTTAGCAAAAAATAGTATGGAAAATAATGTGCGAGATTCTGTCCAGGGCAATGACGGGAATAATGCACAAAATCCTATTCAAAATCCTGCCCAAAACACTACGGGAAATATGTCTGGAAGTGTCGATAGTTATTCAGGGGTACACGGTGAAAATTCAGAAAATGCAACAGAAATTCAAATCGAAGAAGTTCGATAGAAGAAAGAATTGCCCGACTGCATGTCGGAGAGAACAACGCAATCAAAAAAGAGATTGATGATGTGATTCCAAAATCAATGGATGAAAGTACTGCAAAAGCCGAAGAATATTCGGAAAGTGATGACAGACAAATAAAACAGGATAAAAAGCCAAGTGGACAGAAAGAACTCCTGAAAGAAGCAGATACTTACGGAAAAGGCACCCAAATGAGCTTCGCCGATGTTCCGCTCCTTTCCGAAGAAGCCCGTCCAAAGCACCGTATCATCGGGCAGGTGTTCCGCACCTACTGGCTGGTAGAATTTGATGAGAAGCTGTTTTTTGTAGATCAGCATGCGGCACATGAAAAGGTAATGTATGAGAAGTTAAAGAAAGATTTGGAAAATAATACAATTGTCCAGCAGATGGTTGCCCCTCCGGTCATTCTTACTTTTAGCATAAAAGAACAGCAGAAGTTTAAGATTTGTGAAGAATCTTTCAAAAAACTTGGATTTCTTATTGAAGAATTCGGCGGAAACGAGTATTGTATTCGTGGGGTTCCGGCGAATCTGCTCGGAATTGACCCGCAGGAGCTGTTTATCGAAATTTTTGACCAGATTGAGGAAAACAGTGGTAAGATGAATTTAGAAATGATCACAGACAGATTGGCAACGATGGCTTGCAAGGCAGCCGTAAAGGCAATACAGCCATGTCTTATCAGGAAATGGATGCACTGATGGATCAGCTTATGAAGCTCGATAATCCATATCAGTGTCCACATGGCCGTCCAACGATTATTTCTATGACAAAGTATGAATTAGAAAAAAGTTTAAGCGAGTACAGTAGAGGGGGATGGTTGTGGAACAGAAAAAATCTCTTATTATATTAACCGGACCGACAGCCGCCGGAAAGACAAAGCTTTCTATTGGTCTGGCAAAAAGTATTGGCGGAGAGATTATCAGTGCAGATTCCATGCAGGTGTATAAAAAGATGGATATCGGTACAGCAAAGATTCGTCCGGAAGAAATGGACGGAGTGCCGCATTATCTGGTAGATGAATTTGATCCATCAGAAGAATTCAACGTCGTTGTTTTGTAGAAAGAGCGAAAGCTGCGATGGAGAAGATTTATGCTGCAGGTCATATCCCGATTATTGTCGGGGGAACTGGATTTTACATTCAGGCGTTGCTTTATGATATTGACTTTTCAGAGCATGAAGAAAAGGAGAGTTACCGAAAGGAATTAGAACAGCTTGCGAAAGAAAAAGGAAAAGAATATCTTTACGAAATTCTTAAGGAAGTTGACCCGGAATATGCACAGATTGTACATTTTAATAATGTAAAAAGAGTAATCCGGGCACTCGAATACCATAAAGAGACCGGACATAAGTTATCGGAGCATAATAAGGAACAAAGGCAGAAAGACTCCCCTTATAATTTTGCATATTTTGTATTATATCACGATAGAGAAGTGCTGTATGACCGCATCAACAGACGTGTCGATCTGATGATGGAGGACGGGCTTCTTGAGGAAGTAAAAGGATTGATAGAAGAAGGATACACAAAGGATCTTGTATCCATGCAGGGACTTGGCTATAAAGAGTTTTTTGATTATTTTGATGGGGAGATGTCTTTAGAGGAGACTGTCGATAAAGTCAAAAGAGATACAAGACGTTTTGCAAAAAGACAGCTTACCTGGTTTCGACGGGAAAAAGAAGTTGTCTGGCTGAATAAAAAGGAATATGAACAGGAAAAAGAACCTGCTTGATTCTGTTTTAAATATAATAAAAGAGAAAGGAATCTGTAATGGAACAAAGAGATAAGATACTGGAAGAGTATTATGCACAGATGGGAATCGCAAAGCCGGTCTACGACTTTTGCATGAAAGTAGAGGAAGAATTAAAAGACCGCTTTTTATCTATAGATAAACTGCAGAATGTAATCAGATGAAGGTGCTCCGTGCGATGCAGAAAAATCATTTAAGTGAGGCTTGCTTTGCACCGACAACTGGCTATGGATATAATGATATTGGAAGAGAGACATTAGAGAAGATTTATGCTGATGTATTTGGAACAGAAGATGCATTGGTAAGACCACAGATTACCTGTGGAACACATGCGCTTGCGCTTGCATTAATGAGCCAGCTTAGACCAGGAGATGAACTGTTATCCCCTGTAGGCAAGCCATATGATACGTTGGAAGAAGTTATAGGGATTCGTCCGTCCAATGGCTCTCTTGCAGAATATGGCATCAGTTACCGTCAGGTAGATTTGCTGCCAGATGGTGAGTTTGACTGGGATGGTATTGAGAAGGCAGTTAAATGAAAAAACAAAGCTTGTTACTATTCAGCGTTCCAAAGGCTATGCCTCCCGCCCGACTCTTTCTGTAAAAAGAATTGGAGAGCTGATTCATTTTATTAAGGAAAGAAAACCAGATGTACTCTGTATGGTAGATAACTGTTATGGAGAGTTCGTTGAGATTGAGGAACCATCACAGGTAGGAGCAGACTTGATTGTCGGTTCTCTGATTAAGAATCCGGGTGGCGGACTTGCTCCGATCGGCGGTTATCTTTGTGGAACAAAGAATGTATCGACAGGGCAGCTTACCGTCTGACTTCTCCTGGACTTGGCAAAGAGGTGGGAGCAACGCTTGGCGTTACAACTTCACTTACACAGGGACTTTTCTTAGCACCAACAGTTGTAAAGGGCGCGTTAAAGGGTGCGGTTTTTGCGGCAAATATTTATGAAAAGTTAGGATTTAAAGTAATTCCTGACAGCAAGGAGAGCCGTCATGATATTATTCAGGAAGTAGAATTCCATAATCCAGAACTTATGGTAGCTTTCTGTGAGGGAATTCAGGCGGCCGCACCAGTAGATAGTTTTGTTCGTCCAGAACCGTGGGATATGCCAGGATATGATGCACAGGTAATTATGGCTGCGGGAGCCTTTGTTTCCGGTTCCTCGATTGAACTTAGCGCAGATGGTCCGATGAAAGAACCATACGCCGTTTATTTTCAGGGCGGACTTACATGGGAACATGCCAAATATGGAATTATGATGTCTCTGCAAAAAATATATGAGACAGGAAAACTTAAAAATATCTTAATAAATGACACAGAAAGTTAACGAAACCTACCCTTGAACCCTATATACAAAAGTTTGTTTTTATGGTAAAATATTTTCAATCAGCATGTCCGTGTCTGGAGAGAATTCAGGAGGGACCAATATGGAAAGACAGTCAGTAACGATGAAGCAGCGCCCGGAAACAGAACGTCCATATGAGAAGTGTTTGAAGGCAGGAGCAGAGAGCCTTACAGACGGAGAATTACTTGCCGTACTTATCCGTTGTGGAACGAAGAACTACTCGGCATTAGAACTTGCATTTGCACTTTTTAGACAGACATCCTGTTTATAAAGGATTGGTAGGCTTGTATCATCTGGATATGGAGATGTTAAAGACGATTCCGGGAATAGGAAATGTCAAGGCAATTGAGATTTTGTGTGCGCTGGAGTTGTCGAAACGTCTGGCAAGAGCTTCTATTAAAGAAGAGAGTGATTTTAGCTCGCCAGAGTATATTGCGGCCTATTATATGGAAGAGATGCGGCATCTTTGTGTTGAAAAGGTAATGCTTCTTCTTTTGGATGGACGGCACAGCTGATGAAAGAGATTTTACTGTCGAAAGGAACAGCGAACAGTTCCTGGGTTCCGGTTCGGACCATTTTTGTGGAGGCGCTTCGGTATGAGGCAGTTTACATGATTTGATTCATAATCATCCGTCGGGATGTCCAGAACCAAGCAGAGAAGATCTTGTGATTACAAAACAGATAAAAGAGGCGGGAGAACTCCTGGGGATTCCGCTTTCTGATCATATCATTATAGGGGATAAGTGTTATACCAGCTTAAGAGAACAACAGATGATGTGAGGATAAATGTACTTTTAAAATCAGGTATAAAGGATTTTAAAAGTACGCTGACAAAGAGTAGAAACAAATGCGGTAATGCCGCATTTGTTTCATGTATAAATGCTAACGAAAGGAGACATACCAATGTCTGAAAAATATATGGAATTGATATGGGAACGAATTCCATCAAAATTTACCAGAAAGCTGCAGGAGTAATTTTACATCAGAAGAACATGATCGCTATGGTGAAGAAAAAAGAACCATTAGCATTAGGTGATGAAGCATATTCTATGTATGAGAAAGCACCGAAGAACATTGAAGTAAAACAGCCGATCATCAACGGTGTTATTGCTGATTTTACAGCGATGCAGACGATGATCCAGCTTTATTTTAAAGGAATGCATGGCAAAAAGTTTGCAGAAGGTCTTGCTGCCGGCGGTAACGCAGAGTTTTATATCGCAGTACCATCTGATATTACAGAAGTAGAGAAACGTGCATTCTATGACCTGATCGCAAGTTCTTCTTTAAAGACAAAGAAGATTCGTATTGTGGAGAAGCCAATCGCAGATGCACTTGGTGCAGGACTTGACGTAATGGATGCAACCGGCCGTCTTATTGTTAATATTGGAGCAGATACAACAGAAATCAGTCTGATCAGTCTTGGAGGAATCGTGCAGAGCCGTCTCTTAAAAATTGGTGGAACAAAGTTTGATGAGGCAATCCAGCAGACTGTAAAGAAAAAGCATAATCTTGTGATTGGTATGAAGAGTGCAGAGAGACTGAAAATGCAGCTTGCCAGCGGTATCAAAGAGGATGAGGAGATTACCTATGATGTAATGGGACGTAATCTTATTACGGGACTTCCTAATAAGGTAACTGTTACAAATCATCTGATTTTTGAGGCAATGTCAGAAAGCCTTTCTTCTATCATTGATGCAATCAAGTTTATTTTAGAGAAAACTCCGCCAGAATTATCTATGGATATCATGCATGATGGTGTATGTATGACTGGTGGTTCTACACATATCAAGAATCTTGATCTTCTTATTCAGCAGGAGACAGGTCTTTCTATTATGAAGATGGAAGAGCCAGAACTTACTGTAGTAAAAGGACTTGGAATGATCATGGAAAATCCGGATTATGAAAGACTGGCTCATAATTTACAGGATTCTGATTTTCACTAATCAGGGAGTGGTACTATGAAAAATCGTCATAATTTTGAGTTTTCACCCAAAACGATGCTTGTCTTTCTGACAATCATCTGCATATTGCTTCTGTCAGTCAGTGCAGTATTAAAAGATGCAGTGAAACCTCTCTCTGCGGTTGCAGAAACAGTAGTAATCCCAATGCAGGACGGAATTAACTCTTTTGGTGTATGGGTAGGCGATCATGCTGGCTCTTTTAAGAGTATGAAAGAACTAAAAAAAGAGAATGCAAAGCTTAATGAAAAAGTCAGAGAGTTAACACAGGAAAACGAAACTTTAAGTACCAACGAAAAAGAATTAAATAATCTGCAGAAGCTCTTGAAGATAGACAAGGCATATTCTCAGTACAAGAAGGTTGGCGCAAGAGTCATCAGTAAAGGAAGCGGCAACTGGTATAACACATTTGTTATTAATAAAGGTTCCAAAGATGGAATTAAGGTGAATATGAACGTTATAGCGGATGGCGGGCTGGTAGGAATTGTGACAGAGACTGGCCGTACCTATGCTAAAGTATGTTCTATCATTAATGATAGCAGTAGTGTCAGTGCAAAGTCTTCACAGGCAGGAGACACCTGTGTTGTACAGGGAAACAGCGAGTCTGTGCAAAAAGATGGCACAATTGATGTGACCTATATTAGTAAAGATGCAGATATGAAAGAGGGAGAGGAGCTGATTACGTCACATATCAGTTCTAAGTACTTAGAGGGAATCAAAATCGGAACAGTAAGCAAGATTTCCACAGACTCCTCCAATCTTACAAAGTCTGCTAAGGTAACTCCATTTGTGGATTTTCAGCATATCGAGGATGTGTTGGTCATCACACAGTTAAAAGAAGTTCCCGCAGACAGCGACAGTGCAGATTAAAGGATAAATCAGGCGGAAATAAGAGTATCGTACAGATATTTCTCTTTCCGCCATTTGTGTAAGAAGGGATTTATTATGAAACGAGGAATTGTGACAGCAGTGCTGGTATTTATTTGTTTTATATTACAGACATCTGTGTTTGAGTTGATTAAGTTAGCAGGAATCACGCCAAATATTTTACTTATTCTTATTTCCTCAGTAGCGGTAATGCGCGGACAGAAACCAGGAATGATTGTTGGCTTCTTCTGTGGTCTGCTGATGGATATTTTTTACGGTTCGACAATCGGTGGATTTGCCTTTTTATATATGGTATTCGGTTTCGTAGATGGATTTTTTAATCGGATTTATTATTCTGATGATAATATTCTTCCTCTCGTTTTAATCGGAGTGAATGATTTGATTTATGGATTTATTATGTATATTCTCTGCGGACTTTTACAGAATCATTTGCGGATTATTTACTACCTTAAGAATATTATTCTCCCGGAATGGTATATACCGTAGCGGTAGGGCTTGTATGCTACCAGATTTTATTAAGGATAAATGATTGGCTGGAAAAGAACGAAAAGAGGGGTGCAGATTTTGTTTAAGTTCAAGAAAAAGCAGGAAAAAGATAAATCAAAATTAAGAGGACAGATTATAGAGCTGCTTTCGAATCGTATTATAATCGTGGGAGTACTGCTGATGGTGTTATTCTGCCTCCTTATTTATCGTCTTTTTGTTTTGCAGATTATACAGGGTGACGAACATTTAGCAAACTTTAATTACAAAATAAAAAAGACGATAGAAATCAGTGGTGCAAGAGGTAATATTTATGACTGTAATGGAAAAACGTTAGCCTATAACCAGCTGGCTTATACGGTGACATTGGAAAATACGGACGAGACAAGCCGAATTGCTCGTGAGAGAACGAATGCGAATGGGAAGAATGGTCAGAAAGTAACAGAGAATGATGTTAAGAACGAAGTGATCTACAAGTTGATCAAGGTGCTTGAAACGAATGGGGATACGATAAACTACAGTCTTCCTATGACAGTAAACAGTAAGGGAAAACTGAAGTTTACGGTATCAGGTTCTTCGCTGGCCAGATTTAAAAAAGATATTTATGGTATTACCAATATTGATAATCTTTCAGGAGACGAGAAAAAGAAAGCGGAGAAGTATTTGAATTCTACACCAGAAGAGGTATATGAATATTTAAGAAGTGGAAAGAACGGACCGCAGGGAACAGGTAATATGTTTGGAATCGCAGATAGTTATTCTACAGAGGATACATTAAAGATTATGTCTGTAAGATATGATGTATTTATGAATCGTTATTCTCAGACAACGCCGATTACCGTAGCAACGAATATCAGCGATAAAAGTATCGCGGCAATTTCAGAACATGATGATGAATATCCGGGAGTTTCAATTAAGGCAGACTCTCTTCGTAAATATAATGATGCCAAATATTTTTCTTCTATTTTAGGATATACAGGTGTTGTTTCAGAAAGTGAATTAAAAGAACTGAATGGCAATAGCGGCAAGTATGAAGCAAACGATGTTGTAGGAAAAACCGGAATTGAAAAAACAATGGAAAGTACTCTCCAGGGTAAGAAAGGTCAGAAAGATGTTTTGGTAGATAATCTTGGTAAGGTTATTAAGACAGTAAAGACAACAAAGGCATCTGCCGGAAATAATGTTTATCTGACGATTGATGCAGATTTACAAAAATATGCATATAATATTTTAGAGAGACGTCTTGCAGGAATTCTGCTTGCACATCTGACAACAGCAGACACAGCAGGTTCTGAAAAGAGAGTTCCAATAAAAGATGTGTATTATGCACTTATTGATAATAATAATTATTTAAATATTTCCCAAGCTTTCAAGGAAAAAGGCCAAAACGAATGAAAAAGATGTCTATCAGATTTACAGGAAAAAGCAGGAAACGGTTCTTAGTACTCTTCGAAAAGATTTGCAGAGCGGCACGACAATCCGTAAGAACTTAAGTGAAGAAAAACAAGACTATGTAAGCTATATTTACAAGATGCTTGAGAACGATGGTATTCTTGTTGCTTCTTCAATTGACGAGAATGATCAGGTATACCTTGACTGGAAAGATGAGAAGATTACGTTCCGTAAATTTTTAAGACATGCGATTAATAATGAGTGGATTAATATCAGTTCTTTTAACATAAAGTCCGATTATTATGATGCAGATGAAATTTATGATGAATTGATAAATTATATTGTTGATGCATTGAAATCTGAGGAAGACTTTGATAAAATTCTATATGAGTATATGATTAAAAACGGCAATTTAAGCGGCAAGAAGGTCTGTCTGCTTTTGTATGATCAGGGAGTTCTTGATAAAAAGAAAGATAAGGACTATAATAGTTTGTATACAGGTAAAATGTCTGCCTATAACTTTATGTATAAGAAGATAAAGAATATAGAGATTACGCCGGCTCAGCTCGCACTTGATCCATGTTCTGGTTCTGTTGTTATCACAGATCCAGATACAGGGGAGGTAAAGGCAATGGTTTCTTATCCAAGGTTATAATAATAACCGCCTTGCGAATGGAATTGACTCTTCCTATTATGCATCGCTTAATACGGATTTATCTTCTCCAATGCTAAACAGGCAACGCAGTCAAGGACAGCACCTGGATCTACATTTAAGCCAATTTCTTCCACAGCAGTTTTAGAAGAGGGGGTAGCGAATGCCTCTACATATGTGAAGTGTACAGGGATTTTTGATAAGATTTCACCGGCAGCTAAATGCTGGATTTATCCGAATGCACATGGATCTCTTAATGTAAGTGGGGCAATCGCAGTATCTTGTAACTTCTTCTTCTATCAGATGGGATATAATCTTGGTACAGTGAATGGAACGTATAATAGCCAGAGAGGTCTGACAAAGTTAAAGAAATATGCATCTATGTACGGTTTTAATCGTAAATCCGGAGTAGAGATTACAGAATACGAACCACATATTTCTGATGAAGATGCGATTCGTTCTGCAATTGGACAGGGTACACACAGTTATACACCAAGTCAGATTTCAAGATATGTAACTTCTCTTGTAAATCATAAGAATTTAATAGACCTCTCTCTTATAGAGAAGACAACAGATTCTTCGGGCAGTGTAATTACATCATATAAGAAGAGAACAGAAGAGAAGTTAGACATAAAGTCTTCCACATTTGATCTGATCAAAGGGTATGATTGGAGTGGTAAATGGTAAGGACAGTTCTATCAAATATCTGTATGAGAAACAGGGTATGAAGGTAGCAGGTAAAACTGGTACGGCACAGGAAAATAAAAAGCGTCCGAACCATGCATTATTTATATCTTATGCTCCATATGACAATCCAGATATTACCATGACTGTAGTAGTGCCAAATGGTTATACTTCAGCAAATGCGGCAGAGATTGCCAGAGATATCTATAAGTACTATTTTGGAAAGGCCAGCAAGGCAGAGAAAAAAAGCAACAACAGCATTACTGCCTACAGGTTCAGATGGAAGTAATGATTAATGATGTACTCTCACAAATTCAAGTACAGAAAGATTCCGGGAGCACATGTTAGAAACAGGAGGAGATATGAAAAGTTCCGTCATTATTAAAGGGAATAAATATGGATTTCAGATTGTGTTGAATCCGACACTTCCTTTTGAAGAACTTCTTCGGGAAGTCGGGAACAAGTTTAAGGAATCTACTCATTTTTTCGATTTAAATAAACCGATTGCAGTCAGTTTTACAGGACGTGAGCTCACGTCAGGAGAACAGAATCTTTTGGTTGATACAATATCTGAAAACAGCGGACTGAATATCAGTTGTGTGATTGATGGTGCAAAAGTATATGAGACGCAGTTCGCAAAGGTACTTAATGAGATAAGAGAAGAAGAAAAGAAGGAAAAAAACGTCAGGAAGCAGAGTCTTTTCCGGAAAACCGCATTGCAAAGAATGGACAGTTTTACCGTGGAACATTACGTTCCGGACAGAAGATAGAAGTAGATGGAAGTATAGTAATTCTTGGGGATATTAATCCGGGGGCGCAGATTGTTGCAGGTGGCAATGTTGTTGTATTAGGCTGCCTTAAAGGAACGGTACATGCAGGCTATCCAGAGGATAATAGTGCTTTTGTAGCGGCACTTATGATGGAACCAATGCAGATTCAGATTGGCAGTTATATTGCGCGCTCGCCGGATCAGAGGGTGAAGAATACAAAGAAGAATGCCAAAAAGAAGAATCGTCAGGAACTGCTGGCAAAGCTTGCATTCGTGGAGAATGACAGTATTTTCATTGAGACGATTACGAGGTCGTTGATTAGCGAAATCAGTATTAGTTAATGAATATAAAGGAGAACAGAGATGAGTGAGGTAATTGTTATTACATCTGGAAAAGGTGGAGTTGGGAAGACCACTACAACGGCCAATATTGGAACGGGGCTTGCAAAACTTGGAAAGAAAGTTGTTATGATTGATACAGATATCGGACTTCGTAACCTCGATGTAGTTATGGGACTTGAGAATCGCATTGTATATAATCTTGTAGACATTGTGGAAGGAAACTGTCGTTTAAAACAGGCATTAATCAAAGATAAGAGATATTCTAATCTTTTTTGCTTCCATCAGCGCAGACAAGAGATAAAAGTGCAGTAAGTCCAGAGCAGATGAGAAAGTTAGTAGATGAATTAAGAAAAGACTTTGATTATATTCTTCTTGACTGTCCGGCAGGAATTGAGCAAGGCTTTAAGAATGCGATTGCAGGTGCAGACAGAGCAATCATTGTAACGACTCCGGAAGTCAGCAATTCGTGATGCAGACAGGATTATCGGACTTTTAGAGGCAGAAGAGCTGAAAAAGATTGAATTAGTTATCAATAGAATCCGCATGGATATGGTCAAGCGTGGAGACATGATGTCTGTAGAAGATGTTGTTGATATTCTGGCTATTGATTTAATTGGGGTTGTCCCAGATGATGAGAGTATTGTTATTGCAACAAATGAAGGAGAACCTCTTGTTGGTTCTGATACACAGGCTGGAAAAGCGTTTGCTAATATTTGTCATAGAGTGCTTGGAGAAGAAGTGCCAATTATGGAATTCGAGACAGAAAGCATTCTGAAAAAATAGCAAACTTATTTAAGCGTGGCTATTAAAGGGGGAGAATCTAATGGGGTTCATGGATGGCTTTCTTAGAAAAAAAACATCGGGAAATACGGCGAAGGACAGGTTGAAACTCGTTTTAGTGTCGGATCGTGCAAACTGCTCGCCGGAAACGATGGAATTAATAAAAAACGACATAATAAAAGTGATTTCGAAGTACATGGAGATTGATACAGACGGATAGATATTCAGATAACGCAGATGGAATCGGATGGCGGACACGGAAATGTTCCGGCAATTTATGCGAATATTCCGATTAAGGAGTTGCGGTCTCCAAGGTAGCGAATACAGGAGGACAAACATGTTAAAGCAAAAATACCAATTTAAAAATTATAATTGGGTATTGATAGGCGCGGTTCTCATCTTGAGTGGAATGGGAGTATTGTTTATCAATAGTGCGGACAGCAGCTATACGAGCAAGCAGCTAGTTGGACTTATATTTTGTACAGGAGTAATGTTGTTTTTGTCTGTTGTAAATTTTAATTTTGTATGTGGTTTCAACAGAGTTTTATATATGATTAATATTGTACTCCTTGTTCTCGTAAAGCTTGTCGGTGTTAGTGTAAATGGTGCACAAAGATGGATTAATCTTGGATTTACCAGACTGCAGCCATCAGAGCTGACTAAGATTATTATGATTATATTTGTGGCGGTATACATACAGGAGCATGAGGAAGATCTCATGGAGTGGAAAGTACTGCTTAAACTTGCTCTTTTATGTGCCCTTCCTCTTTTCTGGTAGTAATAGAACCGAACCTGTCTACAACATTAGACATTACGTTTATTTTACTGTCTGTCATTTTTGTAGGTGGATTTTCAATGGCTTTAATTAAGAAATGGTTGAAAATCATTATACCAGTAATGATACCACTTGGATTTTTATTCATATGGTATATTCAGACACCGAATCAGATCTTACTGCATGATTATCAGGTTACCCGAATTATGACTTTCTTAGAACCGTCAAAATACTCATCCACATCAGCGTATCAGCAGGATAATTCTGTTATGGCAATCGGTTCAGGAAAGCTGTACGGAAAGGGATTAAATAATAATACCATAGCCGATGTTACTGTAGCAGATACCGGTTTTGTATCGGAACAGCAGACGGACTTATTTTCTCGGTAGTAGGAGAGGAAACCGGTTTTGTTGGAAGTGTTATTGTTATTGCATTATTGGCTATAATAGTGATAGAATGTTTAAAGACGGCATATGTGGCAAAGAATATGAGCGGGCGGCTCATTGCCTCGGGAATGGCGGCGCTTATAGGCTTTCAATCATTTATAAACATTGGAGTGGCAACGGAATTTCTTCCGAATACAGGATTGCCGTTACCATTCGTAAGCTATGGATTAACATCACTTTTAAGTTATATGGCAGGTATAGGGATTGTGCTAAATATAGGATTACAAAGACATTACTAGGAGGGGAAATATATGAATATTGGATTAATCGCACATGATGGAAAAAAGAAACTGATGCAGAACTTTTGTATTGCGTATCGAGGAATTCTCAATAAGCATGAGTTGTTTGCTACAGCAACGACCGGAAGACTGATTGAGGAAGTGACCAACCTTACAATACACAAATATCTGGCAGGCCCGCTTGGCGGAGAACAGCAGATGGCTTCACAGATTGAACATAACCTTATAGACATGGTTATCTTTCTGCGTGATCCACAGAACCAGCAGGTTCATGAGCCAGATATCTTCAATGTTATGCATTTATGTGATGTACACAATATTCCACTTGCAACGAATCTTGCAACTGCCGAATTATTAGTTAAGGCACTTGAAAGAGGAGATCTTGAGTGGCGTGAGATGTACAGATAGGACAAAAAGAAAAGAGTGACTATGAAAAAGAAATTAATATGCACAATAAGCATTTTGGTTTTGGCAGCAGCATTATGTAGTGGATGCAGTACAGCGCCTTTTAAGATTACAGATTCTTTTGCCTCTTATTATGCAAAAATAAAGAAGAGGTGGGGTCAGATCTTAAAGGCATGGCATCGGATCTGGCAGTGTTATCTGATTCAGAAGCGACCGATCCAAATTATCAGAGTAATGATTATGCGGATCTGCTCATCAATGACAGCACCAATGAAGTATTAGAATCTTATCATTGTTTTGATAGATTGTATCCAGCGAGTATTACAAAGGTCATGACAGCTTTATTAACATTAGAACATGGAAATATGGATGATGAAATTACGTTAAAACATGATATTAATCTGACGGAGAATGGAGCGGTTATCAGTACGCTTACGAAGGGAGACACTGTTACGGTAGGGCAGGTTTTTCATACAATGCTTATCAAATCAGCGAATGACTGTGCAGTGATACTTGCAGAGTATGTGGCTGGCTCCGAATCTAAATTTATTGACATGATGAATGCAAAGGCCAAAGAATTAGGAGCGACGCATACCCATTTCGTAAATCCGAATGGACTTCATGATAATAATCATTATACAACGGCGTATGATCTTTATCTGATATTTAAAGAAGCTGTAAAGTATGATACTTTTGTTGATACGGTATCTTCTAAAGATTATACAATGACATACACTACGCCGAAAAAAACACAAATTAATGAGTATATGCAGAGTACAAACTACTATCTGTTGAATGAATTCCCAGTGCCGGAGGGCGTTGTTTATGTATGGTGGAAAGACAGGAACTACTTCCATGCTAAGTCCTGCCTGATCCTAATGCAAAGAAATAAAAGGAGAGCGTTTACTTTCTGTAGTACTTGGAGCAGAAACAAAAGATATGCTGTACTCATCTATGTCACAGTTGTTAGAGAAAACTGCAAATTAAAGGTTGTGCTTTTATATGATATAAATTATAATATAGCATATAAGAAGTGGCACGAGCCTTTCATATTACAAAAGAAAGGACTACGGTCCAATAACATATCTAAAGGAGGATATTCACATGATTGATATTATTGCAGGAGCGAAAGGAAAAGGAAAAACTAAAATTTTAATTCAGCAGGTAAATGATGACATTAAGCTGACAAAAGGCACGATCGTTTACCTTGATAAGAACAATAAGCATATGTATGAGCTTAGCAATCAGATTCGTCTTATCGTAGTTCCTGAATTTAATGTTACAGATACAGATATGTTCCTCGGATTTATCGCAGGAATTATCTCTCAGGATCATGACTTAGATAAGATTTATCTTGACAGTTTCCTTACAACAGCTTGTATCAAAGACAACCTTGAATATGCAGTTGAAAAACTGGATGCTTTATCCGAGAAGTTTGGAGTAAGTTTCGTAATCAGCGCTTCCGTAGATAAAGAAAATATGCCGGAATCTGTACAGAAATACGTTTCTCACGCATTATAATCCGATGTTATCTGATACAGAACCGTCCGGTAATATACATACATGGCGGATATCTGGAATTTGAATAAGATACGAAAAGGTTTAAGGCGCCTCATAATACTATGAGGCTGCCTTTTTATGGTTTAAGCTAAAATGGAAAAACAATATTATTACGCATATTCAAAGTATTTAAAAGAAAAATATGGAGAAAAGGTATATAAGCTTCCGGTAAATCTTCCGGTTACCTGTCCGAATAGAAAAGAGGGAGGCGGATGTCTCTTTTGTGCAGATGCAGGAACAGGATTTGAAGCAAAAGAAAGTACGATGCCTGTGTTAGAGCAGTTACAGTCCTCCAGGGAAAAAGTAGAGAAAAGGTATCATGCTCATAAGTTTATTGTGTATTTTCAAAATTATACAAATACGTTTTTGCCGCTGCCTGCCTTGCTTCAATATATGGAAGAGGCCGCTGGAATGGAGAATATCGTTGAAATTTCTCTTTCAACAAGGCCGGATTGCATAAGACAGGATTATTTGGAAGCATTTCAGAATTTCCGTGAGCGGACGGGTATTGAAGTTTCGATAGAATTAGGACTTCAGACAGTGAATTATCATACATTATCGGCTATGAACAGAGGACATGGTCTGGCGGAATTTATTAATGCTGTATTATTGATTGCGCCACATCATTTCCAGTTTGTGTGCATATGATCTTGAATCTTCCAGGAGATACGATGGAGGATGCCAGAGAGTCTGCAAGAGTATTATCTGCACTGCCAGTTTCTATGGTAAAGTTACATTCTTTATATATTCCAAAGGAATGTGCATTATATAAAGAATATGAAGCGGGCAATATACAGATATGTTCAAAACAGGAGTATATAGAAACGCCTGGCAGAATTTATCTCTCTTTTAAGAAAAGATATTGTTGTAGAGAGACTATTTAGCCGAATACCGGAAAAAGATTCTGCTTTTCAAATTGGGGAAACAGTTGGTGGAAGCTTACAGATGAGTGGAAAGCACTTATGGAAGAACGGCAGTATGTTCAGGGGATACGCTGTGATTATCTAAATGGCGCGGCGCTAAATAGATGGGAGATGTAATATGGCCGGAAAAGAAAAGGGAAAGCTACATATACACATCAATCTTGGAACACTGGTGTTTCTTGTTATTGTAGTATATCTGATGGCATATATGCTTACCTATATTGGAAAAGATAAGCTTGCTATTTATGAGGTGAGTGCAAGCGATATTGTGGATAACATAGAAGGGACCGGAGTAATTCTTCGCCAGGAAAATCTGGTCAATGCAGCGCAGGATGGATATATTAATTACTATGTCCAGATGGTGCGATGGTAAATAAAAACGGTGTAGTATATATGATAGATACTACCGGTGAGATTCAGGATTATTTAAAAAAAAAGTACTCGAAAAAAAAGAATACAATGAGTCTTGATGAAAAAGAACAGATCATAGAAAAGTTAAAAATTTTTAGTGAGGGATATACGGATAATCATTTTTCCCTATCCTATGAAACGCAGAATGACATAAACAATACACTGTTAGATTATACGGATGCGATGTTGACAGAGCATAAAGCAGAATTGGAAGAAAAAATATGGAAAAGATTCTTACGTTGAAGTAACCTCTGCACAGGAGGGACTGGGTTTCCT
>ENA-OQJH01000536-OQJH01000536.1-human-gut-metagenome-genome-assembly--contig:-NODE-536-length-20409-cov-6.607978_pt1 | contig 20409 bp, 37 predicted proteins | sample MGYA00242597_ERZ504763 | MGnify/ENA primary metagenome ERZ504763 (study PRJEB26092, sample SAMD00036359) | human gut metagenome | host: Homo sapiens | study: EMG produced TPA metagenomics assembly of...
CCATTATCCAACGGAACAAGCTGCTTCATCGGATTCTTTATGATGGAACGTTCTGTACAGGGACATGGCATTGGAAGCAGGATCATCACAGAGCTGTGTGTGTATCTGCACAGTTTGGGTTACGAGTATATCCGGCTGGGTTATGTGGATGGCAACAAGCAAAGTGAATCGTTCTGGAAAAAGAATCAGTTCACAGATACCGGATTGAGAAATCACACACAGGACTATACGGTCGTTGTAATGAACCGGATGCTGTAACAGATCAAACAGATCAATAACAGAAAAAACGTGTGTAAAAAACGCAAAATACACAGTTATTGTAAAACAGGCCGCCGGAGCTCAAATCGAGCCGAGGCGGCCTTAAAAATGCCTAAAACCAGAAAAGAGGGCTTTTCCACTTCCCTATGTTTCGCATAACCTGCATTATACGAAAAGACAATAATCAAAAAATCAGACCCTCCTCTCTCTTCCCGCTGCGGTTCTGAGATCTCAGAGGGTCTGACCGATCAACTGTTGTTATAGAAAATATGTACCCATCACTCTTCCGGCAATGGTGTGGTTTCAAAATATGCGCAGATCGCTTCATAGTATGCACGAGCAGTCCGCTTACATCCGTCCTCACTGCCGAACTGGGCTACATCGGTATCGCTGGTCACAAAACACTGCTCCGCCAGCACTGCTGGACAATTTACATCTTCCAGAATCGTAAAGCTGCGCTCTACCCGCACTTCCTTATGGCTGCTCTCCACCAACTGTTTTACTTCCCCTTGGTAATAGATATATCGGATTCCCCCGCGTCCCCGCAGGCTGGCCCCTGCCGCCTGCATAGCCTTGGCAAGCTGCTTTGCAAAATAATAGCTCTCCTGATGGTATGCTCGTCCCGGAACAGCCGGATAACATTCAAACCCGGCTGCGCTGGAGCCTTCGGGTGCTGAATTGCCGTGGACAGACAACAACAGATCCGGATTCTGTGCATTGGCGGCAGCGGCGCGTTCAGCAGGTTTTGCGGTGCTGTCGTAGCTTTCCCGGGTGGTCAGTGGGATATAATTGGGATCACGCTCCAGCCAGGCGCTCAAAGCCTCCGCTGTGGCAGCGGTCATCTCGCTTTCCTGCACCACTCCCCTTGCACCCGGATCTGAGCCGCCATGTCCTGCATCGATCACAATACGATACGGCGGCTCACCGATGGTCGGACGAAAATCATCATCGTCCACGGTCGGTGTTGGCTGTCCAATGGAGAAAGCCGCCTGCCACAGATACAGCCCAAAACTGACACCAATAAAACAGAGAACCAGAACCACTGCTCTGCCAAAGGAAAAGCCATTGCCCCTTTTCTTTCTTTTGCGCTGTACCGAATGTTTTGCCATGATGACTTCCCCGCCATTTTATAAGAAACGCCCGCCCAAAGAATGATCTTCCGGACGGGCGCTGCCGGGAAACTCCCGGTATGTTTTTACTTCAATTCAACCACGGTCACACCGCTCTCGCCCTCACCATAACGGCCCAGCCGAAAGCTTTTTACCATCCGGTTTCCGCGCAGATGTTTGTGGATCGCAGTGCGCAGAGCACCGGTACCGTTGCCATGGATCAGGTACACCACTGTCTGCCCATTCAGAATGGCGCGATCGATATAAGCATCCACCTCAGGCAGAGCCTCATCCACAGTCAGGCCCAGCAGATTCAGCTCCATTTGGCCGAACGCTGCACACGCTCTACCTTGCCGTTGGGCCGGTTTGCATCGCCCGTCAGGCGGGAATAGCGCTGCTGTGCCCTGGTTTTGGCTGAGGCTCTTTGATGAGCTTATCCGGCTGCTTCAGGCCCTTGAGCGGGACCTTGGTCTTGATGATGCCGGCACGCACCAGAACATCGCCGTTTTATCCGGCAGTGCCAGCACGGTGGCCAGCTGGTTGAGCTCTGCAATGCAGACCTCCTGCCCTACCTTGACTTCTTTCAGTGGGACAAACTCCTTGACAGGGTTATGCACCACCTCGGTACCGATAAAGAGCTTTTCAGACTCTTTCTTTGCGATCTCGCGGGCACGTTGGGCTTTCTGCTGGGTGCTCAGGCGCTCGTCCTTCTGCAGCTGGCGCAGCTCATCGGTCAATGCATACGCCTTGCTTTCCACCTGCTGTGCCAGCGCACGGGCCTTGGCACGGGCAGCTTCCAACTCGTTTTCGCCCTGCTGGATCAATTCATCCCGCTTTTTTTGAGCGGCCTCCAGCTGATGAGAAGCCTCATTCTTCAGCTCCTCAACCTCGTCCTGGCTCTCTTTCAGCTGCAGCTTCAGGTCGTCCAGCTGGCCCAAAACTGCATCCAGGCGCTTGTCCTCGGCAGACAGATGCTGTTGGGCTGCCTCAATGACACGCTCCGGGATGCCCAGCTTCTCACTGATGAGGAAGGCGTTGGACTTGCCGGGCACACCTACGCTCAGCTTGTAAGTCGGGCGCAGTGTCTCCAGATCAAACTCGCAGCTGGCATTGACTACACCCTTGGTTTCCAGCGCAAACACCTTCAGCTCGGCGTAGTGAGTGGTTGCCATCAGCAGCACACCGCGGCGGCGTAGTTCCTCGATGATGGCCACGGCCAGCGCTGCACCTTCGGCAGGGTCAGTACCCGCGCCAAGCTCATCCAATAACACCAGCGTGTGCGGCATGGCAAGTTCCAGAATACCGGTAATCTTCTTCATGTGGCCAGAGAAAGTAGAAAGGCTCTGTTCGATGCTCTGCTCATCACCGATGTCCACAAGGAATTCATCGAACACGCAGATCTCACTGCGTTCATCGGCAGGGATCAGGAAGCCGCACTGTGCCATTGCACACAGCAGACCCGCCGTTTTCAGGGTGACGGTTTTACCACCGGTGTTCGGGCCGGTGATGATGAGCGAATCGTACTCTTTGCCCAACGCAATGTCCACAGGTACACACTTTTGGGGGTCAATGAGCGGATGACGCGCCCGGATGAGCGAAAAGGAGCTGTCGGTGCGGACAGAGGCTTGAATGCCTTCATATCCAGAGCCAGACGAGCCTTTGCCAACAGCACATCAATTTCCAGCATTGCCTTGTAGCTGTACTGGAACTGAGGCTCAATGGCGGCTACCTGTGCCGTAAATGCCACCAGAATGCGTTCGATCTCCTGCGCTTCCTGTGCACGATACTGCAGAATGCGTGCATTTGCTTCCACGACCGCCTGCGGCTCCACAAAGACGGTAGCACCGGTGGACGAGACATCATGGATGATGCCGCTCACCTCGCCGCGATACTCGCTCTTAACGGGCACAACATACCGTCCATTGCGGATAGAGACCACACTCTCCTGCAAATACTTGGAGGTATCCATATTGCGGACCATGCTTTCCAGCCGATCGCGGATGCTGTTTTCCGTAGCGCGGATCTTTTGCGCAGCTCGTTCAGGGTGTGGGAAGCCGTGTCTGCCATGGCATCCGGAGCCAGAATGGCGCTGGAAATCTGCTGCTCCAGCCCGGGCTGAGGTGCCAGCGCGTAGAACAGATCATCTGTAGGCAGGGCATCATGTTCCGAGGAGCCATACCAGCTGGTCAGGTTCTGAAAGTTGCGCAGAGCGCCGGCCACCATCAGCAGTTCCCCCATGGAGAGCACACCGCCCTTGACCGCACGGGCTGCCAGAGAGCTGACACCCTCTACCCCGCCAAAGCGCGGAGACCCGTTTTTGATGAGCAGACTGTTGATGGCATCGGTCTGTTCCAGCGCGTAACGCACCTCATCAGGGTCGCACTGAGGCTCCAGAGCCAGCAGCTGCTCTCTAGCTTCCTTGCACACGCAGCCCTCGGATGCTCGCGCAATGATCTTATCAAGCTCTAAAGTTTCAAATAGCTTGTTTCCATGTTTGTTCCCTATATCAAAATTGTTTATCCCGGTCAAGGCAGAACGGATTTCAAAAAGTCGTAACTTTTCAGCGGTTTGTCCAGGTGGGTCAAAGCGTAGCGCTCGGCCACTATGGACAGCTTTGCCAGACTGCCGACCGAAATCTTGAATGCAAATATTTTCTTATCCTCTACAAGGCAGATATGACGCAGGGCATACAAGGCACCCATGTCCAGATTGCAGGCCTTGCCCGCCTTTTGCGCACAGTCCTCACAGAGCAGGATGCCTTCCTGCGGGTCAAGATAAAACGCTGGGCCATCGTATTTTTCACAGATCTTGCAGCAGACCAGCTGCGGCAGAAAGCCGCACTCGCTCATGGTGCGCAGCTCAAACACAGCCTTGACCACACGCAGGTCGGTTTTACCCTCGCTGATCATATACAGGCAGTTCAGCAGCAGGCGCAGTTCCTTGGCAGCTTCCTCCCCCGTAGGAGAAAGCGCCGCCGCCATCTCGGCAAGATACATGGCAAGGCTCATCCCCTCGATGGTGGAGGAAATGCCGTGAAATACGTTGCGCACTTCCGCTTCTCGGATGGTGTACATATTCCGGCCTGGCAGCAGCACAAATTCAGAGTAGCAAAAAAGCCCGCAGGCGCTGAATAATTTGTTCTTCAGCCGCAGGCTGCTCTGTGCTGAGGCCGAAATGACCCCCAGCTCCGGTGTAAGAATGGTCAAAATCCGGTCAGATTCCTTGTACCGGGTCTCTTTTAACACAAGCCCAGGTATTACGATCGTATCCATCTGCATATTCTCCCTGCCGAGCAGTGTCCCGGGCAATGTAAAGAGAAAAATCAACGATTATTCGGGTTCTGTTTGAAGCCAAAGTTGTTCAGCAGAAACTCATTGTCCCGCCAATCTGCTTTGACCTTGACCCAGCACTGCAGGTTGACCCGGCAGCCAGAAACTCTTCGCAGTCCGCACGGGCAGAGCTGGCGATCTTTTTCAGCATCGCACCGCCCTTGCCAATGACCATGCCCTTATGGCTCTCGCGCTCGCAGTAGATATTTACATCGATATCCACCAGATCTGTACCAGGGCGCTCCTTGAAGCGCTCCACCACGACTGCAATGCCGTGCGGGATCTCATCCCGCATATACAGCAGTGCCTTTTCACGGATGACCTCCGCCACCAGTTCCTTTTCCGGCATATCGGTGTAGGCATCATCGTCAAAATAGTGCGGGCCCTCCACAGCATAGTGGCTCAGGGCATCGAACAGTTCCTCACAGTGGTCGTCTGCCCGGACGCTTACGGTGTAAACGGCATCAAACACACCCAGCTCCTTGAGCTCAGCCTTGCGGGCTTCCAGATCAGCAGGCTCCTTGACAAGATCGGTCTTATTGATGACTGCAATGGCCGGGCCGCCGCTGCTACGCAGAGCGTCCACCAGAACCATTTCCGGCTCATTCAGGGCACCGTATGGCTCAAACAGCATCATGGAAACATCCACATCCGCGATGGAATCGCTGGCCGTCTTGTCCATCCGCTTGCCAAGCTTATTGTGGGCCTTATGCACGCCCGGGGTGTCCAGCAAAACATACTGCAGGGGGCCGCGGGTCACAACGCCGGTGATACGGGTGCGGGTCGTCTGGGGTTTGGAGGTAACAATGGCCACCTTCTCCCCCACCAGACGATTGGTCAGGCTGGATTTGCCCACGTTCGGGCGGCCGATGACCGCCACGAACACAGATGAGGTATCGTAATGCTGCTGCATGGGTGCTGCGTTTTTCAAAATAGAACTCCTATCCTTTGCCGATATCTTTGATCATTCCGTATAGCTGACGGTGCGGGGCAGGCCAAGCTGGGTCAGCACAGCCTCTTCCTTTTCGCGCATCCGCATGGCTTCCAGACCACCGTTCTCATGGTCGTAGCCCAGCAGATGCAGCATGGAGTGAACGGTCAGGAAAGCGACCTCACGCTGCAGCGGATGGCCGTAGAGCGTTGCCTGCTCCTGAGCACGTTCCATGCTGATGACGATATCCCCCAGCATCTTGCAGCCGTTGTTCTCATCCACATCGTAAACGCCGTTTTCTCCCAGAGGAAAGCTCAACACATCGGTGGGCATCGGCTTGTTGCGGTACTGGTTGTTCAGCTCTGCAATGGCAGCGTTATCCACAAAAGTCACGCTGATCTCAGCGGCTCATCGAAGTGCTCATATTCCAGCACAGCATTGCAGGCGCGGCGGATCAGGATCCGCAGGCCCGAAGGTACTTTTACGGCTTTCTGTGAATTGGTGATCAAAACTTTATTGGACATAACATTTCTCTCCCTTCATTTTATGCTGCAATTGCAGCTTTCCGCGTCGGTTTCAACGCTTGGCCGGGTGCGCAGCCGCTTCGTAGGCCTTGATGATCTCCTGCACCAGACGATGGCGGACAACATCCTTCTCCGTAAAATAGCACTGTGCAATGCCATCCACGTTCTTGAGGATATGCAGCGCATCCACAAGGCCGCTGCGGGTACGGTCCGGCAGATCGATCTGGGTCACATCGCCGGTCACAACCACCTTGGAACCTACACCCATACGGGTCAGAAACATCTTCATCTGCTCCGGTGTAGTGTTCTGCGCCTCATCCAGGATGATAAAGGAATCATCCAGCGTGCGTCCGCGCATATATGCCAGCGGAGCAACCTCAATGATCTGCTTTTCTACCAGGCGCTCATAGGTCTCAGCGCCCAGCATATCGAACAGGCCATCGTAGAGAGGGCGGAGGTAAGGGTCCACCTTCTGCTGCAGATCACCGGCAGAAAACCCAACTTCTCGCCTGCTTCCACGGCGGGGCGGGTCAGCACAATGCGGGAAACATCCTTGGCCTTGAACGCTTTGACCGCCATTGCAACGGCCAGATAGGTCTTGCCGGTACCGGCGGGACCCACGCCAAAGGTCACCGCGTTCTTGCGGATAGCATTCAGATATTCCTTTTGGCCCAGTGTCTTGGGGCGGATGGGGCGGCCCTTGACTGTGACCGTGACAAAATCCTCAGTCAGCTCCCGGACACGCTGCTCCTTTCCGTCGTGAGCAAGGCTCAGGCAGTAGCGCACCGTCTGATCCTCCAGCGGCGTGTGGTTTTCGATCAGGAGCAGCATCCCCTCCACGGCACGCACAGCAGCGGCCACGTTGGCCTCCTCGCCAGAGAGGCGAAGCATCGTACCCCGGCAGACTGCGTGACAGAGAACTCCTTTTCCAATAGACGAATGTTGCGGTCACAGTTGCCAAAGATGGCAGCGGCGATCTCCACACTATCCAACTCAATACTTTTTTCGGCCATGTAGCTCCTCCAGCGGTTTATGAATTTCCACATCTATTGTACCACCAAAGGCTCAAATAGAAAACTGTGAAACTTGCACAAAATATTTTCAACATTTTGGAGCGTGTTACAAAGCAGAACCCTGAAACATAAAAAATCGATGCTGCTCTGCATTTCCGCAAAACAGCATCGATTTCATTTTATCGGATCGTAAAAAACGACTCCTCAGAAACTTTTCAATTAGAACCAGTCGCCGAAGCCCATCTTGACCAGATTGTCGTGGCTGATCTTCAGGCTATCGAACGGATCACGGCCATAGCAGTCATCCTGCTCCACCAGGAAGTACTCGCCGCCACCCTCCAGGCCAGCCTGGATGATAGCGGGCATATCCAGAGTGCCTTCGCCAACCTCAGCAAACTGTACAATGTTGGTGAAGTTGCTCATGAACTTCATCATGCCTTCCTTGCTGGTGAAGTCCACGCCGCCCTCGGGGATGGGCATCTCACCGATGCGGTAATCCTTCAGGTGGACCAGACGGATGCTGCCGGCATACTTCTTGATGAACTTAACAGGGTCCTGGCCGCCGCGGTGGATCCAGTGGCTGTCCAGCTCAAAGCCCAGAGCAGGAGCATTTGCGCGGATGATGTCCAGCAGGAACTCGCCGTCGTAACGAACGAACTCTACGTGATGGTTGTGGTAGTACAGGTCAATGCCGTCTTCCTTCAGCTTCAGAGCATACTCATTTGCTTCCTTGGCGAAATCCACGGCCTTCTGGTAGTTGCCATGCAGGTCATGGGCAGCATGCCGATGCGCAGCATATCGCAGTCCAGCTTACGGCAGTCCTCAACGATCTTCTTATAGTCGTCGGGATTGCACAGGAACTCGCCGGGCATACCGGGCAGCATGGGAGAGGTGGATGCGGTGCAGGAAGAGACATTCAGGCCCAGCTCATCGATAGCCTTGCGGAAGCCTGCAACGTTCTCAGCGGTCATGGGGACCTGAGAGATCTCAACGCAGTGATAGCCGATATCAGCCAGCTTGCCCATGCTCTCGTATGCATCGAAGTGAGGCATCTTAGCGGGGGCAATGGTGCTCATCTGAACACCGATCAAACCTTTGTTTGCCATGGTTCATTTCTCCTTCTATCTGTGTTTTGCGGTCACGGAGCAACGGGATGGCCAGCCTTGCTGCTTGCATGGATGGCATCGATCAGTCGGATGCTCATTTCCGCATCTCTTACATGGATGTAATCGTCTGTATTGTTCTCAATGGCGCGGTAGAATTTGTTGATCAGGATGCCATGAGAAGCGCCAAAATAGAACTTGGCACCGGGCAGCTTCTCATTCTCGCACAGCTTGGTGCGCACGCCATCCGCATCGATCCGGAACAAGGCATCATCCTCGATCAGGAAGGAAGCCTTTTCACAGGCAACCTTGATCTGGACACTCTCGTTGGCGTAATCACAGTTGGTGGCAAAGAACACACCGTTTGCACCATTAGCAAAGTGCAGGCGGGCGGCCACGGTATCCTCGACCTCAATGCCGTAATCTGCCAGCTGATTCACCGAGCCATGGATGGCATCGATGTCGCCGCACAGATAATACAGCAGATCCAGCGTGTGGACACTCTGGTTGATCATGCAGCCGCCGCCAGCAGTTTTCAGCTGGCCGCGCCAGGCTGTTCGTCATAGTAAGCCTTGCCGCGGAACCAGGGTACAAAGCCGCGGCAGCCGATGACCTTGCCATATTCGCCGCCATCGATGATCTTTTTCAGTTCAACGGTGGTGCGGTTCAGACGATTCTGCAGGCAGATGCCGATCTTGACCTCAGGATGCGCAGCCTCAAATTCCACGAACTCCTTGGCCTGTGCGGTGTTCAGACCCACCGGCTTCTCGCAGAAGACATTCACACCGTGGGAAGCAAAGTACTCCGACACGGGCACATGCAGGTAATGCGGCAGGCAGAGATGTACCACATCGGGATGCTCCTTTTCCAGAAGCTCCTCATAGTCCGTATAGAACGGCACGGCCTTTGCTGCAGCAGGCAGCTTTTCCTGCACAGCGGGATTGTTATCGCACACGGCACACAGTTCGATTTCAGGATTTGCCACAATGATGGGCAGATGAACCTGAAAGATGGTGCCGCAGCCAATGATCGCAGCTCTTTTCATGGAAACGCAACTCCTTGTAAGCCTGGAACAGGCATTGCTTTTTTCAGGGATACTGATTACTCGCGGACGGGGAACTTGCCCTCAGCCTCGATCAGCTTGTTCAGCTCAGCAGCATACTCCTCGGGATCGCAGGGGTTGGAGACCTCGCGGCCGGTCCATGCAGACAGCTGGCTGCTGTTTGCCAGGTTGACACCGTTGATGCCGTCCTCGCCGGGAGCCAGCAGCGGGCTACCGGTCAGGATGTGAGCAGCAAAGTTCTGCATAACAGTGGTGTGCTGGAAGCCCCAGCCATCGTTGTTCTCAAAGGTCTCTTCAGTGTACAGCTTGGAGCCTGCACCGTTGCCGCTGGTCAGCATGGCAACTTCCATCATGCTCATGTGCTCGTTCAGGTAATCCTCGGTGCAGGGGTTGCCTTCCTTATCGATGTAGTGGTAGACGTGAGCGGTCTTGCTGTTATCAACAACGATCTTGCCGCCGTCCAGGTCGATCTCCAGACGATCGGTGCCGATGGCATCGTGGGTGCAGGTGGTAAAGGTGCCGGTAGCGCCGTTAGCGAACTCGACCAGCATGGTCACGTCGTTCTCAACGCCGATGTCACGATGCAGCCGTTGATGTTCTTGGAGAAGACCTTCACGGGGATACCGCAGATCCACTGCCACAGGTCGAGCTGATGGGGAGCCTGGTTGACCAGGACACCGCCGCCTTCGCCGCCCCAGGTAGCACGCCATGCGCTCTGCTGGTAGTAGCTGTCAGGACGCCACCAGGAGTTGATCATCCACTGAGAGCGGCGGATCTCGCCCAGCTCACCGCTGGCAACGATCTCCTTGATCTTCTGATACAGCTTGTTGGTGCGCTGGTTGAACATGATGCCGAAAGAAACCTCGGGATGAGCCTTAGCGCAGGCGATCATCTTCTGAACATCCTTGCTGCGGACACCGGCGGGCTTCTCGCACAGAACGTTCATGCCATGCTCCATAGCGTAGATGGAGATCTCGTGGTGCAGGTAGTGAGGAACGGTGGTGATGATGGCATCAACAGTGCCGCTGGCGATCATATCCTTCCAATCCTTGAAGAAGGGCACATCGGGGTACTGCTCCTTGCACATCTTCTCCTTCTCGGGGTCGATATCACACAGAGCGCCAGTGCGCAGTTGTCGGGGCACGGTGCGCAGACCATGCCGGGGAACGGAGCGGGAGCGTTGGTCAGGAAGCGAGCGTAGCTGCCGCCCTGAGCACCGATACCGATCAGGCCATAACGAATCTTTCCTTCAGTCTTTTCCATTTGAATCTTCTCCTTTTTTCTGTTACGTTAGAATTTTGCCAGAATATCGCACAGTGCGTGATACTGTGCGGCGTAACCTTCAGCACCGTTTTTATACTTGTTCTCACGGATGATGTTCTTTGCATCCGTGGTCTCAAGGCTCTGCAGGCTGTCAAACAGCACCAGATGCGGCTCAAGGGTCAGGAAGCCGGTATAGCCCTCTTCACAATGCCTTGTGCAGCAGCTCGGGGATCTTTCCCTCGCCGGTACCGCAGAGCACATTCTCCTTGTCGGTAGAAACGGCATCCTTGATGTGGATATATACAATGTACGGGCGGAGAGCATCCCAGCATTTGGCGGTATCCTCGCCGCACTGTACAAAGTTTGCAAAGTCGAATGCGGACTTGAAGTGTGCGCTGTTCAGCGTCTGCATCAGGTCAACACAGCGGGAAAGAACATCACCATAGATATCCTTCTCGTTTTCGTGCATCAGGATCACGTCGTGCTTCTCAGCAATGGCAATGAACTTGCGCAGCTTCTCGATGACAGCGTCACGATAGTCGGCAGGATCCTTGCTTCCGGCATAAAGAAGCTGAACATGCGGATGTACTTGCAATTCAGAACCTTAGCGATCTCGCACAGCGTTTCCAACTGAGCACACTGCTTTTCAAAGCCCTCTTCATCATCGATCTTGACCTTGCCAATGGGACTGCCCAGCTGGAAACGCCAACACCAGCGGCCTGCAGGCGGGGCAGCAGATCGGTCTTGACTTCCTCAACGGTAAAGTCGGCGATTCCTTTCTTATCTGCACTGCGCAGGCTGATGTACTGCATTCCAAGCTCACGGACTGTCTTGAGCTGCTCATCAAAAGAAGAGCTGATCTCGTCGGCAAAGCCGGAAATATAAATATCCTTCATAAAAATCTCCTTTTTTGTGTAGGATACAAGCCTTACTACAACTAATATATCACAATTGTTAAAAAAATGCCGCACAAATCTTTTTCGGTTTTTTTAGCACGTTGTGCAACAGATTTCGCCGTTTTGTTGCATATCATAAAACAAGGTGCATCAAACCAATCTTGTGGGGTGAAAAAAGGAGAAAAATTGTGCAAAATGTCCATCCTTGACTTCGATTTCTTGGCAGCAAAAAACAGAACAGCAGGATTTATCCTCTACCTGCTTGTCGGCTGGACCGGTCTCGGCCTTGCATTTGCTCTGGTTGACCTCCTGATCGCACTCCCTATTCCGAAGGACGAAAACGGAATGATCGAGATCTGATCTCCGTTTCTTGACACGCAAAACCCCCTCAGAGCTCTGACAGTGCTGTCAGAAATCTCTGAGGGGATTTTTCTATGCATCTGGGGCCGTGGGCTCTTCCGCCGCTATCCGGTGGGCCCGGGCGTATTCCCGGGGGCTCTGCCCGTATGCGCTGCGGAACGCTCTGTAGAAATTTGCATAATCTTTGAAGCCGCACAGCAGATAAGCCTCGTTTGGCACGGTTCCCTGTTCCAGCAGTTCACACACTGCGTGGAGCCGCTGCTGCATCAGGTAACGATAAACGCTCGTGCCGGTCTTTTGGCTGAACTCGTGCATCAGGTGATATTTGCTGACGAAGAACTGCTCCGCCAATTGGTCTATGGTCAGCGAGTCCGCGTAATGCTGGTTGATGTATTCCGTCACATTTTCGGTCAGGCTTCGATTTTCAATTTCCTGCTTCCGGAGCTCTGCATCCTGATTGTACAGGTTCACCAGAAACAGTGACATCACACTGAGCTGATTGATGGCATGTCCGTACGTCTCCGGCGCTTTCTGTTTTCCGCAAGTCCGCCATCCCGTTTCACCCTCCTCAGTGAAGATAGAACGAAGCCATACATTTGGCAGATCCTCGGGTCGTTCTGCAAAATTGCCATAGCGCCAGCTGTTGAAAAAACCCATATAGGCACCGATGAACGAGTTCCGGAAGTATCGATTTTCGCCCGGCAATGAAACGGGCCATGGCACAAACTGTCTTGCATCCCCGACTTCAATGTTGGAGATCAGAACAAGGATAATCTTCTCGCTCAACGCATCACTGAAAAAGCTGGTCAGATGACAGTCCATCAGGACACAAAGGTTCTTTCGCTCCGCATACGTCCAGCGGAACAGTGCAGTCAGGTTTTTTCCAGGGTACTGTACGCCGGCAGCTGCCCCGCAAGCAGGGTCATCTGCCGGTCGAGATAATAATCCAGCACGTCATCCTTGGATTCAAAACTGCGGTAAAAGGTTGTCCGGTCAAGGTCTGCCATGTGACACAGCTCTGTGACGGAGATCTTTTCCAGCGGCTTTTTCAGTAAAAGCTGAAACAGTGCAGTGCAAAATGCATCCTGATTTTTCTGCGCAACGGGGTTGATATGATTTGTGTACATTCTGCGCTGTGTTCAGCTCCTTCCTCAAGACGATTGGCTTTATTGTACCATATTCTCTGGAAAAAGCAATTTGATTTCACTGAAAGCGTTTTTTCAAAAAGAAATCTTGACAGTTATTTTCTTTTATGCTAAACTATCTATCGTTGCAAAACATTTGCTACTGTGGCTCAGTTGGTAGAGCAGTTCACTCGTAATGAACAGGCCGCCGGTTCAAGTCCGGCCAGTAGCTCCAAAATAAAAACTCCCGAGAATCAGCTTATGAGGCTGGTTTTCGGGAGTTTTTTTGTCCAGACATTTCTCTTTTCAGCTCATATAAGTTTTGCCTGCCCTGCCAGATACAGCATCCCCACTGCCGCACCGCAAAGCGGCAGGAGCAGAAACAGCATCCGGGCAAACTGACCCAAAAGCGAGCCTGTGCTGGGGGCCTGTCCTCCACGCCCGAAGGCAGCTGAACAGAGCCTTCCGCTTACCTGCAGTGCGGATGCGCCGAACGTGCACAGCGTTCCGGCCGCAAGGGATGCAGGGATACCGCAGACGCAGAGCAGCACAAATGCTGTCCGTGGGTTCAAATCCACAAGCAATCCGGACGAAAGCAATCCGGAGCCTGTCCCATACAGCATCGCAAAAAGGAAGATGGGCAGCGGCCCCAGGGCGGAAAGCCCCAGGAACAGCACTGCCGTCAGCGCACCCGCCACAGTGAGAAATTCCGTTCGGAACAGGCGCACTGCCCCGGCGGCATCCTGCACAGAAAACAGGCTCTGCCAGCAGTTCAGGTAATAGGAAAGCGTTTCGGCATCGCCTGCCACGCAACGCGCTGCCGCCACACCCGCCAGAAAGGTTCCCAGAAGGTACGCCGCCGCCAGAAGAGCAATCCCCTCACTCGGCTTGCTGCGGCGTACAGCGGCTCTCTCCGGTGCATTTCCGCACCTCTCAGAGAACGCCGCCGGATGGATCGTCTTTCTTCCTGCGCTGTCTCAGGAAGAACTCCACGGTTCTTCTGTTTTAACGGCTCTTCCTGTGCTGTCGGCATGATCGCTTCGGGCAGTGCCTTTCCCGCTGCGGCTTCCGGTGTTTCCTGATAGACCCACATACTTCCCTGTCCTCCTGATTTTTCTGCTGTAAATTCTCAATGCCGGTGCCGTTCTGTACGCAGGATACTGAACACCCCGCCCAGACAGCCAAAGACAAACACCAGCGCAAAGCGGGTCAGCTGCATTTCCGTTGGTTCAATGCCCTCCGAAAGACCGAACCCCAGCCAGAAGCAGAACAAACAGCCCGCCCTGTATAGCACCGCAGATAAGGCTCTGCTGTGATAGAAAAACGCCATGAGCCAGCCGCTGCAAAAGCTCCCGGCACAGACAATGGCACTGACCATGGGCCAGGCAGTGCTCTGTGCAAGGCTCTGGTTAGCCATCAGATAGCAAGCCCGGCCATGCAGGCGGCGGTTAATATCCCACCAATGCCGAATGCAGCCAGTGCTTCCAGGATGGGTAACTTCTTCTGTTCCAACATAAAAACCCGCCTCCCTGCACTACTGTATGCAGAGGGGCGGGTAAAAAAGACCTTGCTTTTAGAGATTACTTCTTTGCGTTGGCAGGAGCATTGTCCATGTTCAGCTTCTCAACAGAGCTGATCGCATTCTTGGTGAAGCGGATCTTCACACGGTCGGAACCAGTCTCCAGAACAAAGGTGTCCTCCTTGATGGCGACCACACGGCCAACAATACCGCCGATGGTCACGACTGATCACCGATCTCCAGAGCTGCACGCATGGCAGCATCCTTCTTCTCCTGCTTCTTCTGGGGACGATAGATCATAAAGTAGAGCAGGACCAGCATCAGAGCCAGGGTGAAGAACAGGCTGAGATAGCTTTCAGTGGTAGTAGTCAGAAATTGCATGGGACAAAGTCTCCTCTCAAAATTCAGATAAACTCATTATAACCGCTTCTGCGCCCTCTTGCAAGGGAAAAGCATGAAAAAGCTCAAATTCTTGTATCCAGCAGCTTGACATAACGGTCATGGAAGGCGGTAAAGGTGCCTGCATCCAACTCATCGCGGATACGCTCCATCAGGTGGTTGTAGAACCATAGGTTGTGCATAACGGCCAGACGCATGCCCAGCAGCTCCTCTGCCTTGAACAGGTGGCGGATATAGGCACGGGAGTAGTTCCGGCAGGCCGGGCAGCCACAGGTAGGATCAATGGGGCGCTCGTCCCGCTCGTACTTTGCATTCTTGATGTTGATAATGCCGCTCCAGGTGTTCAGGTGTCCATGGCGGGCATTGCGGCTGGGCATGACGCAGTCAAACAGATCCACGCCGCGGGAAACTGCTCGATCATGTTGCCAGGGGTACCGACACCCATCAGATAGCGGATCTTATCCTTGGGCATATAAGGCTCCACCTCGCTGATCATCTCGTACATCACCTCAGCAGGCTCACCCACGGCCAAACCGCCGATGGCGTAGCCGTCCAGCTCAAGCTCCGCGATCTGCTTCATGTGCTCTACACGCAGGTCAGCAAAGGTGCATCCCTGATTGATGCCAAACAGCAGCTGGTCGGGGTTGGTGGCCTTGCCCTCCTGCTTCAGGCGGGCCATCTCAGCCTTGCAGCGCTTGAGCAGCGGGTGGTGCGCTCACAGCTGGCTTTGGAGTACGCGTGCTGGGCAGGATTCTCCACACACTCATCAAAGGCCATTGCGATGGTGGAGCCCAGGTTTGCCTGGATCTGCATACTCTCCTCAGGCCCATAAAGATGCGGTGGCCGTCCAGATGGGAAGCAAAGGTCACGCCTTCTTCCGTGATCTTACGCAGCTTGGACAGGCTGAACACCTGGAATCCGCCGCTGTCGGTCAGGATGGGCCCGTTCCAGCGGGTAAACTTGTGCAGGCCGCCCATATCGGCTACCAGCTGATCACCGGGGCGCAGATGCAGGTGGTAGGTGTTGCAGAGCATTACCTGGGTGCCGATCTGCTGCAGATCCTGCGCGGACAGGCCGCCCTTGATGGCACCGGCGGTGGCAACATTCTGGAAGGCAGGGGTCTGCACCGTGCCGTGCACGGTCTTGAACTCACCCCGCCGGGCGTTGTGCTCCTGCTTGAGCAGCTTAAAAGTGGTCAAAGAAGGCATAAGTTTTTCCTTTCTGTGTACGGAAAACAGCCGTACAGCCTTGTGCCGCCGGGCAGGCGGCAGGTTCAGAAGTGGTGGATACCGAGCTGCCGAAACGGATCCGGCAGTGTTTTGGCTTTTGGGAGAGCGGGTGCTGAGAGATCACAGGATCAGCATCGCATCGCCGAAGGAAAAGAAGCGGTACTTTTCCTCTACGGCAACTTTATAGGCAGCCATGGTCTTTTCGTAGCCGTAGAGGGCAGAGACCAGCATGATGAGGGTGCTTTCCGGCAGGTGGAAGTTGGTGATCAGGCCATCGATGCAGTTGAACTTGACACCCGGGTAGAGAAAAATAGAGGTATTGCCGCTGCAGGCCTTGATCTCGCCATATTTTGCGGCGGCGGCTTCCAGCGTGCGGCAGCTGGTGGTGCCAACGGCGATCACGCGGTGCCCGGCGGCCTTGGTTTCCCGGATGCGCTGAGCAGTCTCCTCGCTGATGGAATACCACTCACTGTGCATCTTGTGATCCGTGATCTCGTCCTCCTGCACGGGGCGGAAGGTTCCCAGACCCACATGCAGGGTAACCTCGCAATGCCGACACCCTTGGAACGGATGGTATCCATCAGCTCCGGGGTGAAGTGCAGGCCTGCCGTGGGTGCAGCAGCGCTGCCCAGCTCCTTGGCATAGACCGTCTGATACTGGCTCTGATCTTCCAACTGCTTGGTGATGTAGGGCGGCAGCGGCATCTTGCCAAATTCATCCAGTTTTTCATAAAGGGTCTCGGTGTCATAATAGAATGTAACAAACTTGTTGCCATCCTCCAGCGTTTCGTCCACCACAGCGGTCAGGGTGCCGTCACCAAAACTAACCTTGGTGCCGGGCTGCATCCGCTTGCCGGGTTTTGCCAGGCACTCCCACTGATCTCCCTTGACCTGCCGCAGAAGCAGCAGCTCACACACAGCACCGGTGGGCTGTTTGACACCCACGATGCGGGCGGGCAGCACCTTGGAGTTGTTGACCACCAGCAGGTCACCCGGCTCAAGATATTCCGGCAGATCGCGGAAGATCCTGTGCTGGATGCTGTCGTCCTTCTGGCTCAGAACCATGAGCCGGGCCGAGTCTCTGGGGTCTGCAGGCTCCTGTGCAATGAGTTCTTTGGGTAAATCGTACCAAAAATCTTTTTTTAACATGCTTTGCATTTGCCTTTCCGATGATTGACACGAGTGCCGTATCAATGTTATCATAAAATCTGTATAAACAGTATCTATTATATTGCAAGGTCGGCTGGTTTGCAAGCCGTGTTCGATGTAAATTTGCTTTTATCGAAAGGAAAGGTGCTGGAAATGGAAAAACAGTATAAAGTTGGTATCGTTGGTGCAACGGGCATGGTGGGGCAGCGTTTTGTAACCCTGCTTGAGAATCATCCCTGGTTCAAGCTGACCACGCTGGCCGCGTCCGGCCGCAGCGCAGGCAAGACCTATGAGGATGCCGTTGGCAGCCGCTGGGCAATGACTACCCCGATGCCCGAGAGCGTCAAGAAGATGGTCGTGCTGGATGCCGCCAAGGTGGAAGAGGTCGCTTCTCAGGTCGATTTCATCTTCTGCGCAGTCAATATGCCCAAGGCCGAGATCAAGGCACTGGAAGAGGCTTACGCAAAGGCCGAGTGCCTGTGGTCTCCAACAACAGCGCAAACCGCTTTACCCCGGATGTTCCCATGGTCGTGCCTGAGATCAACGCGGACCACATTGAGATCATCCCTGCCCAGCGCAAGCGTCTGGGTACCAAGCGCGGCTTCATCGCGGTCAAGTCCAACTGCAGCCTGCAGAGCTACGTGCCTGCCCTGCATCCCCTGATGAAGGAGTTTGGTGTCAACAAGGCTCTGGTCTGCACCTATCAGCCATTTCCGGTGCAGGCAAGACCTTTGACCGGATGCCCGAGATCGTAGATAACGTCATCCCCTACATCGGCGGTGAGGAAGAGAAGAGCGAGCGCGAGCCGCTGAAGCTGTGGGGCCACATCGAGGGCGATCAGATCGTCAACGCCGAGAAGCCCACGATCACTGCGCAGTGCTTCCGTGTCCCCGTTTCTGACGGCCACACCGCTGCCGTGTTTGTAAGCTTTGACAAAAAGCCCACCCAGGAGCAGATGCTCGAGGCCTGGGCTAACTTCCGCGGCCCTGCACAGGAGCTGAACCTGCCCAGCGCACCCAAGCAGTTCCTGCACTACTTCACTGAGCCTGATCGTCCTCAGCCCAAGCTGGATCGCAATACAGAGAACGGCATGGCTGTCTGCATCGGCCGCCTGCGCGAGGACACCCTGTTTGACTACAAGTTCGCCTGCATGAGCCACAACACCCTGCGCGGCGCTGCAGGCGGTGCCGTGCTGCTGGCTGAGCTGCTGGCAGCAAAGGGCTATTTTGACTGAACAACACGTTCCTGACGGAGCGTACAAAGGAGTTTTATACTATGAAGAATCCTGTCTTTACCGGCGCGGCGGTGGCGATCATCACCCCATGTACGAAGATGGCAGCATCAACTTTGATGAGCTGGGCCGCATCATTGAAGATCAGATCGCACGGGGCACCGATGCTATTGTGATCTGCGGCACTACCGGCGAATGCTCTACCATGACCGATGAGGAGCAGCTGGCCGCCATCAAGTTTACGGTCGAGACGGTCAACCACCGGGTGCCTGTTATTGCGGGTGCTGGTTCCAATGATACCGATCACGGCTGTGCACTGGCAGCAAAGTCTGCTGCCTGCGGTGCCGATGCCCTGCTGCTGGTGACCCCCTATTACAACAAGACCACGCAGGCAGGTCTGGTGGCTCACTTTACCGCTATGGCTGAGGCGGGCGGCATCCCTGTTATCCTGTATAATGTGCCTTCCCGTACCGGCTGAACATCACCCCCGAGACAGCGCTGGAGCTGAGCCGGAATCCGCTCATCAACGGCATCAAGGAGGCCTCGGGCAACATCTCTCAGGTGGCCAAGATCGCTCAGCTGTGCGGTGACGAGCTGAACATCTACTCTGGCAACGATGATCAGGTGGTCCCCCTGCTGTCTCTGGGCGGCAAGGGTGTCATCAGTGTGGTCTCCAATGTCAAACCTGAGCTGGTGCACAACTGCTGCAAGGCATGGTTTGAGGGCGACACCAAAACTGCCTGCAAGCTGCAGCTGGAGATCCTGCCCTTGGCGGATGCACTCTTCTGCGAAGTAAATCCCATCCCTGTCAAGTACGCCATGAATGTGCTGGCTGGGAGGCCGGTTCCTGCCGTCTGCCGCTGGTCGAGCCCAGTGATGCCCACAAGGAGAAGATCGAGCAGGCACTGGAGGCCGAAGGTCTGATTCAGGAATAAACGAAACAACGCACAATGCCCGGTGGAAATGGTTTCTCCCGGCATTTGCCGTTACAACAGAAAACGAGGAAACAAAAATGACGGATATTATCATTCAGGGCATTGGCGGCCGGATGGGCCACGCCTCTGCGAGATGATTGCAAACCGGAGTGACTGCCGCGTGGTCGCCGGGATCGACCAGCAGGACGGTGAGCAGAACGGCATCCCCGTATACGACAGTCTGGATAAGCTGGACGGCAAGGGCGATGTCATCATTGATTTCAGCGCTCCTGCTGCTGTGGAAAAGGCACTGACCTATTGCGAAGCACACAAGATGCCCATCGTGGTCTGCACCACTGGCCTTTCCGAAGAGCTGCAGCTGAAGGTGGTGCAGCTGTCCCGCATTGTGCCCGTGTTCAAGAGCGCCAACATGTCCATCGGCATCAACCTGCTGTCGGAGCTGTGCAAGCGTGCATCGGCCATTCTGGGTGCAGACTATGATGTGGAAATCGTGGAGCAGCACCACCACAACAAGCTGGATGCCCCCAGCGGCACTGCCCTGATGCTGGCCGATGCCATCAACGAAGAGAACAACGGCGCATATCATTATGTTTACGACCGTTCCTCTGTGCGCCAGAAGCGCGACCCCAAGGAGATCGGCATCAGCTCCGTGCGCGGAGGCAGCATCGTGGGCGACCACGAGGTGCTGTTCTGCGGTCCGGACGAGGTCATCACCCTCAAGCATACTGCATATTCCCGCAGTGTTTTTGCAAATGGCGCAATAAATGCTGCTGTCTATCTTGCAAAAAAGGAGCCGGGCCTGTACAATATGGGTAACATGATCGCAGAGCTGTAAGGTCTCTGCGTCTTCCACCATTTGAGCGGCAGGAGGGCTGACGGAATGGAACAGGCAAGACATGCGGCATCCACGAAACGACATTCGCGGCACGAACTGCAGAACCGGCGAAAACGAAAACCCGTTTTCTGAGGATGATG
>ENA-OQJH01000537-OQJH01000537.1-human-gut-metagenome-genome-assembly--contig:-NODE-537-length-20407-cov-1.844527_pt1 | contig 20407 bp, 24 predicted proteins | sample MGYA00242597_ERZ504763 | MGnify/ENA primary metagenome ERZ504763 (study PRJEB26092, sample SAMD00036359) | human gut metagenome | host: Homo sapiens | study: EMG produced TPA metagenomics assembly of...
CGGCTGAATCCTTTAATGCGAAAATCAAACAATTCAGAACCGCATTAAGAGGAGTAGTGGATGAGAAATTCTTCCTCTTTAGACTGGCTAAGATTTATGCATACCCCCAATGATTATCGGGTGAGCCTGCAATTTTCTACATACTCAAACCAATATACGTACTTCTCCCCCGTATAATGGAACATTCAAAAAGGCATATTTCTCCTTTCTGAAACTTCACATCAGCAATTAAAGATGTATTTTGAATTAAAAACTGCACTCTTCAAACTCTAATCCCGGAAAGTTTCAAGAATTCAATTTTGGCAGGTCTTCTGACTTACTCCATTTTCCTAACGCCCTTCCCATCTCTCCAAAGCGAGACAGTGGATTTGAGTATTGTAGGAAACTTCTGGCGGAGCTTACAGCAGCGGGTCTGTTCAGGATTTACACCTGATTCCCTTTTCACCATTCTTCCGTAGCATCGGACGAATGACACCAAAATTTCTGCGGCAAAGATACATCAAATAGAAACAAATCAGAAGAAAATTCTAATGAAAATAAAAACAAACTAATAATTAGTCCTATCTTTGCACTCGAGAGCATCCACTAATCTTTTTTCTAATTAAAATCTGTATAAAAGTGAAATCTCCAATCTTAACCATCGCGCTACTATGCCTCTTCTTTTTGGCAAGCTGTATATCACGTAATAAAACATCTCTGGAGAGATTCAATCAGGATATATATACTCCCGAATACGCTTCCGGATTTAAAATCCTGGGGGCAGACAATGCGGCCAGTACCCTCATTCAAGTTTCCAATCCATGGCAAGGAGCACAGGACGTGAAAATGTCCTATTTCATTTCGCGCAACGGAGAGCAAGCTCCTGCAGGTTTTAATAGTCCTGTCATTCCTGCCGGAGCCAGAAATATCGTATGTATGTCTTCTTCCTACATCGCCATGCTCGATGCATTGGGAGAACTCAAACGTATTGTCGGAGTATCCGGCATCAATTACGTGTCTAATCCTTACATTCTCGCCCACAAAGATTCAATCAAAGATATGGGAGCGGAAATGAATTACGAGTTGTTGCTGGGATTAAAGCCGGACGTCGTACTATTATATGGTATTGGTGATGCTCAAACAGCTGTTACAGATAAATTGAAAGAATTAGCCATACCTTATATATATATGGGAGAATATCTGGAAGAATCTCCACTGGGAAAAGCCGAGTGGATGGTTGTTCTTTCCGAATTGATTGACAACCGGGAGAAAGGGATTGAAGTGTTCCGGGAAATCCCGAAACGCTACCATGCTTTAAAAGCTCTCACCGACTCCATCAGCCAACACCCTACCGTCATGTTCAACACTCCATGGAACGACAGTTGGGTAATGCCTTCCACCCAAAGTTACATGGCACAGTTAATCGCAGACGCGGGTGCAGACTACATTTACAAAGAGAACAATTGCAACAGTTCAACTCCTATCGGTTTGGAAACAGCCTACGAACTGATACAAAAGGCAGATTATTGGATCAATGTAGGTTCGGTCACCACATTAGATGAATTAAAAGCTGTCAATCCTAAATTTGCAGATGCTAAAGCCGTCCGGGAAAAGACAGTCTACAACAATAACCTGCGACTGACATCGACAGGAGGCAATGATTATTGGGAATCAGCAGTTGTTCGTCCTGATGTGGTGTTGCGTGATCTAATTCATATTTTCCATCCGGAACTCGTTTCCGATTCACCTTATTATTACAGACACCTGGAATGAAACAATCCCGCAGACGTACCGCTCTATTATTCACCGCATTAGGAATAGTTGCCATTCTGTTACTATTAGTAGATATGGCAACAGGAGATACTTTCATCCCTATATCAAAGATAGGAGCAATACTCACCGGGGGTGAATGTGACGAAACCACCCGCAATATAATTCTCTCCATCCGCTTTATCCGCGTCATAGTGGCTGCATTGATAGGTATAGCGCTTTCGGTTAGCGGTCTGCAAATGCAGACAGTTTTCCAGAATCCGCTGGCAGATCCTTACCTGCTGGGAGTGAGCTCCGGGGCGGGTCTTGGAGTGGCATTGTTTATACTAGGTGCCCCGCTTCTCGGTTGGACAGATTTTCCCTTTCTGCAATCAGTCGGTATTGTAGGTTCGGGTGGATAGGGACTTCCGTCATACTGCTGGGAGTAGCATCATCAGTCGAAAAGTAAAAAATATATTAGGTGTACTGATTATGGGAGTCATGATAGGTTACGTGGCGGGAGCTATCATCCAGATATTACAATACCTAAGTTCTGCAGAACAACTGAAAATGTTCACACTTTGGGCTTTGGGCTCACTTAGCCACATCACGACAGGGCAATTAACAATTATGATACCAGTAATATGCATAGGGTTGCTGCTATCCATCGCCTGTATCAAATCACTGAATCTGTTGTTGCTTGGTGAAAATTATGCACGCACCATGGGAATGAATATCAAGCGCTCAAGAACGCTTATTTTTATATCTACAGCGTTACTGACAGGAACGGTTACAGCCTTTTGCGGTCCGGTAGGATTCATCGGGCTGGCTATCCCACATATCACACGGATCCTGTTTGACAACGCCGATCACCGGATATTGATGCCGGGTACGATGCTGACAGTTGATCGGGATGCTGATTTGTGACATCATAGCCAAGAAGTTTCTGTTGCCGTTGAATTGCATCACTGCGCTATTGGGTGTTCCGGTTATTTTATGGGTAATAGGTAAAAACTTGCGTATATTCAAATGATTCAACTAAAAGATCTGACATTAGGATACGAACAACGTATATTGCTGGAGAAAGTTTCCACCCATATCACGGGCGGGCAACTTGTCGCACTGCTCGGACGGAATGGTACAGGAAAAAGCACGCTTCTCCGTGCCATCATGGGGTTGGAAACACCTAAAAACGGAGAAATCATCCTGCATGGGAAAAACATTGCTTCACTGAAACCGGAGAAATTAGCCCGAAAGATTAGTTTTGTAACTACCGACAAAGTACGCATCGCCAACCTGCGTTGTAAAGATGTAGTCGCATTGGGACGTGCTCCTTATACCAACTGGATCGGACAATTACAGGCGGAAGATGAGAAAAGAGTGGTTACTGCCATGCACCTGGTAGGAATGTCCGATTATGCAGAAAAGACAATGGATAAGATGTCCGACGGAGAATGCCAACGAATCATGATAGCACGCGCACTTGCACAAGACACACCTATCATTCTTCTTGATGAGCCTACTGCTTTTCTGGATTTACCTAATCGCTACGAACTCTGTCTGCTACTGAAAAAGCTAGCGCAAACGGAAGGAAAATGTATCCTGTTTTCCACACACGACCTGGACATTGCCCTGTCTCTCTGCGACACGATCATGCTGATTGACAACCCACAATTGTATAGTCTCCCCACAAATGAGATGATTACGAGCGGACATATAGAAAGACTATTCCGAAACGAATCTGTGACATTTGATGCACAAGCAATGAAGATAATCATCAAATAAAGTCCAAAGAGACTTTATTCCGTAACATACCCTCCTTCAGATTCGCAAACCAATGGATATAGGTTTCATCGCCCCCTCGTCGAGACGAATATCATAACTTTGTAAAAATCCAACAAATGGGATAAAATTACCAAATGGTAATTTTTATCTTCTTTCAGACCCCTACCTTTGCACCCGATTTAACAAACAAAAGATAGAAAGTTATGAAAGATAGTATTGATTTCGGCAGTATGGACGTTTCCATGTTATTCCGCAAATTATTGGTTCCTACAGTACTCGGAATGGTTTTCTCGGCTATATTCGTCATCACAGACGGGATATTCGTAGGGAAAGGAATTGGCAGCGATGCATTGGCAGCCGTCAATATCGCGGCACCATTCTTTATGATTGCCACCGGAATCGGACTGATGTTCGGAATCGGAGGATCGGTAGTTGCTCCATTCATTTATCGCAAGGGAAAAATAAGGCGGCAAGCATCAATATAACACAAGCTCTTATTTTCTCTTCACTCATTATATTAGTGATGTCTGTGTTGTGCTGCCTATTTGTAGAACCATTGGCACAATTGCTCGGCAGTTCGGAAAAGCTGTTGCCGCTTGTGATAGAATATATGTTATGGTATCTACCATTCCTGGTATTCTACGAACTATTAAGCACAGGTATGTTCTTTATCCGGCTGGACGGTTCGCCCAACTATGCCATGATGTGTAATGCCGTTGCTGCCATACTCAACATTATCTTAGACTATATTTTCATTTTCGAGTTTGGCTGGGGAATGATGGGAGCCGCCTTCGCAACCAGTCTAGGAACCATTGCAGGGGGATTAATGACTCTAATCTACCTTCTACGATTCTCTCATAGCATCCGTTTATACCGCATTAAATTGAGTATAAAAAGTCTGATGCTCACCTTCCGCAATGTCGGTTACATGATAAAACTGGGAACCTCCGGTTTCATCAGTGAGGCGTCTATCGCCTGTATGATGTTTTTAGGAAACTATGTTTTCATCCGCCATCTCGGAGAAGACGGAGTAGCAGCATTCAGCATTGCCTGTTATTTCTTCCCCATCATCTTTATGGTCTACAATGCTATTGCACAATCCGCACAACCGATTATCAGCTACAACTTCGGAGCCGGACAACCCGATCGTGTCAGAAAAGCGTTGCATCTTGCCTTCCGGACAGCTTTAATCTGTGGAATCTGTTTTTCATCATCACTGTGCTATGCAGTCAGAATATCGTTTCATTATTTATCGACCGCAGCTATCCCGCATTTGACATAGCGGTAAAAGGAATTCCATTTTTTGGAATCGGATTTATTTTCTTTGCGGTTAACATGATAGGAATAGGTTACTATCAAAGCGTTGAACGGGGACAACGAGCTACGATCATCACTCTTCTCCGGGGAATTGTATTTATGTTGATAGGTTTCTTTACCCTTCCTCCGCTTTTGGGTGTAGCAGGTATTTGGCTGGCCGTACCATTAGCCGAGTTATTAACAATGCTTTATATTATCGGAATTTATTTCAAAGATCGCTTCATGGTCCGCTGACGATGAGTATCTTTGCAGCATGGATACATTCATTGAAAAACTTTGCAATAAATATAAGGTATCGAAAACTGATATACAGACTTTACTGGGCTGTATGGAAGAAGTGTATTTCAAAAAGAAAGAATTAATTGTACGCGAAGGAACCAGGAATAACAATCTTTATTTCATAAGAACAGGGATCTGGCGGGCATATTATCATAAAGACGGAGTAGATACCACCATTTGGTTTGCTTCAGACGGAGAAGCTGCCTTCTCCGTCTGGGGATATGTAGATAATGCATATTCGCTCATCAATATCGAAGCAATGTGTGATAGTGTAGCTTACTGTATTTCCCGGACTGCTCTGAATCAACTATTCTCCTCCTCTATCGGACTCGCCAATCTGGGACTTCACCTGATGGACCGTCAACTACTTTTACAAGAAAACTGGCTTATCAGCTCCGGAAGTCCGCGGGCAAGAGAGCGTTATCTTACTCTTATCAAAGAGACACCGGAACTATTGCAATATGTACCTTTAAAGCATATACCTCCTATCTATGGATCACTCCGCAATCATTGAGCAGGATTCGGGCAAAGATAGCGTCTTCTTCTCTTTAATAGACGCCGTTTCCTTTTCCATATCCAAACAAATCAAATTTTATCCTTCCAACGCATCTCCAGCCTCTTAAAAAGTGGTTCTGTCAACATTATTAGTTATGACAAAACCACACCCAGTATTAATGCCAGAATCGACATTGTTCCAGTTATTTAATAGAGAAATAGCAACTTTCTATTTCAATTATAAATCTGAGTCCGGAGCCAAATATTTAAGCTTTCCCCACGATTTATTGGGCTGATTACCTAGCCATAACTCAAGCTTTCCTCCTTTGGCAAAGTCTGCATGATCAAATTGTGCATAATTCCATTCCACATTGTTCAATTGCGCACGTTGGATATAACAATTTTCAGCAGAATTATTGTGGGTAGTTATAGTAAATGTACTTCCTTCATAATAATTTTTATTCAATTTGATTGTAATCTTATCAAAAATAGGTGAAGTAATATCATAGTATGGAGTATCAGATTCCGTCCCTGTTACACTAAATAGTCCAAGTGCCATCAAAGCACTGACACCTCCCATTTGACCTTCATCTTCATCATGACCACCGTACCCTTTATCTGGAGTAATTCCCCCATACGCACGTTCTTTTACCTGACGCACCCAATATTGTGTCAACCAGGGTTTTCCACCATAGGTAAAGACGTGTGCATTAGAACATCCGGGCTGATTAGCATAACTTACGTATCCTCCACTGTAAGCATAAACAAAATCTAAATCCTTTGCCTGCTCAAATGCAAAATTTAACTTCTCACAAAACTTATCAGCACCTCCCATCATCTTTACCAACTTAGGTAGTTCATGAGACAAAGACCAGGTGGCCTGCCAGGAATTAGCTTCCACCCAACCGCTTCCACTCAATCCATCCTGATGCAACCATTCACCATTTCTCTTTTTCGGAAATACCAACCCCTGTTCCGCATTGAATAAAGGAGTCCATGCTCGTGAACGTTTTTCAAACATACGCGCTTCCGAGCGTTTTCCCAACCTTGCAGCCATCCGGCTTGCTCCCCAATCTTGAAATGCCCATTCCAGAGTTTTGCTTGCATTGTCCGGACAATAACCATGACTGATATAAAACTTTAAATCATCAGCACTCTCATAGCTCATCATTCCGCCAGGCATATGATTACGTTTTATGACATCAAGTGTATGCAAAGGATCGGCTTTTTTCATAATTCCTTTCATATATGTGCTTACCAGTAAACTAGTAGCCGGACAACCGATCATAATAAATGAATATCCACCCGAACATGCCCCACGAGGCAACAGTTTCCATTATCAGCATACTGAACCAGACAAGCAGATAAATCATCCATGACTTCGGGCCATGCCAGCCCCATAAAACGTTCAAATTCCAATGTGTCAACCAAAGCCCGTCAAAGCCATACATATTAAACTTCGGTTTTCCATCGGCTGTAAGCGGAAGACGACGTACCTTCATAGGTTCAGACGTACGTTTATTGACGTATTTATTTCCGGCATAATCCGGATAATAGCCATTCACATCATTTATTTTATGCCGTCCTAACAATACATGCCAAAGGTCAGTATAGAACTTGATACGTTGAGCATCCGTACCACCTTCAACAGCTATACGTCCTAAAGCCTCATTCCAGATTGAACGGGTTTCTTTACAAACCTTGTCAAAATCCCAATGGTTCAGTTCCGCATCCATATTGGCTATTGCATTGTCTACACTGGTATAGGAGAGTGCCATCTTAAAAAGCAACTCTTCAGCATTTAGCTGTCCAAAGTTCAAGACCATACCTGCAGCATTCCCGCAATGGCCTCAACATCGGGCAAGACGCCCTTCTCATTCCATCCGTCAATACTTTTTATAGGGCGGTTACAATCTAGTACAAAACTTATTTTTATGCTGTCCGGACCGCCCCAGAAGCGTTCTGTTGTGAAAAATTCTCCAACAACACGTGTATCGCTGACACGCAGTAAGGTAGCTTTATCCATAGAGCAATTACCCAAAACACTACCTACATCCACCAATAATTTGGCATTTACATTTTCGGTATAATTCAAACGATAGAATGTAGCCCGCTCTGTTGCCGTATATTCCACCCAAGTCTTATATCGGTCCAAATACAGACGATGATAGCCTGGCTGAATTATTTCACTTTCATGTTTAAAAGGCGATTTCCATCCTGCCATACCTTCAGTAGGATTTATTTCCCCTACAACCGGCATTATGTTCGGACCGGAAATCATCCACTCATTTATTTGAGAGAATCCCAAGATATCCGGAAAATTATAATTGTATCCGCCACCTCCCTGATTTTTATTGCGGGTAAAAGCATGAGCAGCCACCATACCAAAGGGACGTCCTCCCGGAGTACAGAAGAACCATCGTCCCCGGGTAGTTTCAATATAAGGGTCAACCCACTCCACATAGTCAGTTTGATCACCATGTGCGGCAAAAACTTCGATTTCAGACAACCCCAAATTCTTTCCATTACCGTCTGTTGCTTCAAAACGAATCCATTTCACCTTTTTCTTAGGAAAAGAGATACTTTTCGGACTTCCATCATTGGGAATAGCTGTTACACTAAGCTGAGATCCATCACTAAACTGAAGAGTTCCACCGGCAAGATGTTCAGCAAGAGACACACGGTCATATAATACCACTCGATCCACACACACTTCTTCATCCCATTCCAACTGTGCCCACGGAGTATACATGACTCCCCACGATGTAACGCTCCCCTTGCAAGCCCATTCGCCCTTATCACCATACATTATTTTACCGTCAACCAAGTTGTTGGCAGCATAATTTTCATTCAACACATTAGATACCGTGACGTGCGCCCGTGGAGCTATATTATCTTGTGCTGCCTGAAGTACAAGAGTACTGCTACACCATATAGCAGCTACTGCTAATCCTTTTATTAAGTTCTGATTCATCATTATATTTTAATTTATTATAAAGCTGTCTGCTCCCCACTCTTGCGTTCTCTTACCGCAAAAGCACAGTAGGTGAGATACAATACACAAAGCAAAATGACAATAACCCCAGCTGTAATTCCGGCATTGTCTATTGCAAACCCAATAACAGGGGTTACCACTCCTCCTCCGGCTACAGCCGTCAGCATTAATCCAGAAATCTGATTCATTTTTGTAGGACACTCTTGAAATGCCATCGAATAAATGATAGAAAATACAGACGAAGCAAAAAGCCGACTCCGCCAATACACAATAGACTAACAGCGGGATTCTGAATACCGATCAATAATAACAAGCATCAGGATACACGCCAGAATATTGACTTGAAATAACGTACACCTGCAATGCGGTCAGTAAGAAAGCACGAGAAGAGCGCCAACCGTCCTACTAAAGAAATATACTTGTGGAGCAAACTTCACTTGTTCTGCAGTCCAGTCATACCGGATACTCATCAGTTTTGAACTGACATAGTTTGTAGCGACATCCACACCTACAATAAAGAATATTCCCCAAAAAAGAATGAGTATAGTTCTATTCTTCAGTAGGTTGAAAGAATCAGAGAAAGATACTTTACTCTCTTCCACCTGCTCTCTCCAAATGGGAGTAAACGTCAGCCATAAAGCAAAAAATAATGTAATAGTGCCTAAAATGGGGAAGCAATAATACCATTTATCATCACCAAAATGCAGGGTGGCAAACAATACAATTTCAGGACCGACCAAAGAAGAAACAGCCTTGATAACCTGTCCGGCCGTCAGACTACTGGTCAATAACCGAGCTAGAAATAACATTATTCAATAACGGATTTAAAGAGATCTGTAATATAGCATTTCCTACGCCTAACAAAACGTACGCAATAATACAGGTTACACTACTGTAGACCAACAATGGCAAAAACATCCCAACCACTGTCACCGCCATACTGGCGAGTACTGTATTTTCCGCCCGTATTTACTCATTCTGTTACCAACAGGAATCCCTAAAAATAAAAACCAGATGAATACCATTGAAGGAACAAACCCCGTCATGGTTGGAGACCAATTAAAGTTCTTCTGCATATAGTCGGATGAAATACCGACTATATCACAGAATCCCATAACAAAAAAAGCGGCTAGCACGGGAATGGCTTTCAAATAAGAGTTATTCTTTACCATAACTATCACTTTAATATATGATCTACGGGTACCCAAAAGAAACGAGGCTGATACAACGATGCCTTCTCAAATACCTTCTTCAAATCATAAGTATTAACATTATAACACATCAATATTTTATCATTTTTCATGTATTGAGGATGTACCATCGTATTATATGTCATCATATTGTCTTTTTCAAAATTAGGTTCATCCACCGTATAGAGCAATTTCTCATGACTAAATGCACCTTCAGGACTGTCGGCAATATAAGAATAAATCTCTTTGGCATTTCCCGAACGATTTTGGGAAACCAACACTATCTTTTCTTTTAGACTAAATACATTAAATTGTTCAGAGATATTTTTCTGAAGTCCTTCAAGTTTCGCCGTTTTAGTAGCGTCCGACTGCCAGCCAGCGCCATCCCAATACACAAAGTTCGTCAACTTATTATCAACCAATTCAGCTTTCGCCACATGAACAACTGCCTTTGCTCCTGTTGAATCCGACTTTGTTCCATAGACGTAGATTGCATTTTGATAAGGCATCACTGCATGTCCATAGTGTACACCATTCTGATTGGCAGCAGGAATATTCACCTTATCAATGATCTTCATGGTTTTCACATCCAGACGGAAATAGTCACAACACATATATTCAAAACCAAAAGATCCCTCACCCACTTTCCTGAACTTGGACATAAACAAATGAAGAATACCATCTTTCACAAATCCATCTCCAGGCCAATACCAACGGGGCGAATCTCCGTCCTGCTCTGCCGGTATATATGCGGAAGGATTCTTCAAATCACCACTATACAAAGTCTCCAGTTCTCCTTTCTCATTAATAATCGTAAAAGTGTTACCCATCACAAATTTAGAGTCTTTGCTCCTTTATCATCAACAACATCTCCAAAAATGAGTCTCCCCACATAAAAAGACTTCTTCCATCCTTCAAATCTATAGATATAGCACCGTCACCTCCTGTCACTCCACCGCCAAGCCCGGGCATTAGCCGTGTACACCACATCGAATCGAGTTCGACCTCCATCTTTGTCACAGATGACTTATTATTGTTTTGGCAAGATACAAATAATGTACAGGCCAACAAATAGATAAACTTATTCATAATCCTATCATTTTGGTTATTGTCCATAGCCTTCATTCTGAGTAATCGTGTTTTGTGACAAGTCTATTTCTCTTTGAGGAATAGGAAATTTCACATGGTATTCTTTAGGAGTAGATTCCGGTTTGGCAGCCTTTATGATAGACACAAATTCTTGCGGCGTACACATTCTGGTCAAATCAAACCAACGATGTCCTTCCATCACAAATTCATGGCGGTACTCGTTCAATACAGCATTTTTAAATCCCTTATAGTCGGTAGGTACAGCTGTGGTCAGCCCGGCACGGTTCCTTACAGCATTAATTGCAATCACCGCCTCCTCATTAGCTCCTTGATTTATTTCATTCAAAGCTTCGGCTATAATCAAATACATCTCAGCAGTACGAATTGCCGGAAATATGGCCTCGGTATTATTCCCTTTAGGTTCAGCCTGGCTATCCCAATACTTAAAAACATAAGGCTTATCAAAATCCTCGACGCTACCATCACTATAAGTAAAACTTCTTTTCAAAGTAACATCCAAGCGTTGGTCATTCTGCTGATCAAAGCTGTTCCACAAATCTTCGGTTGCATTTTCCCATCCCTGAGCATTGCTGACTCCGTCAAGGGCAGGCAATAAACGTACCAAAAACTGTCCACCTTTCCAACCTTCACTCAACGCCGCACTAAGTTACTCCCCAGATTATTTCCGTATTAAAACGATTGGTCACCTTAAATAAATCACCGTAGTTTTTAAGCATAGGGAAACTCTTGATGACAGATTTAGCCTTGTCTACAGCAAGTTGGTAATGCTCCTTACTCTGATGTTCTGCTGCATAAGTAACATAAACCCTGGCTAACAAAGCTGATGCAGATGCAGGGTAAGGTCTTCCCCCGCCAAAACGTTCAGCGTACTTCAAATCGGTTTCAGCAGTCTTAAGATCCGAAAAGATCAGTTCATAAATTGTCTCTTTGGAGGTTCGGCTAGTTACATCTTCCGCAGCACTCTCAACATTATGTTCGCGTAAAGGAACATCGCCAAACATACGGATCAAATCAAAATACATCATTGCTCTAAAGAATTTTGCTTCGGCCACCAACTGATTTCTTAAAGTCACATCCATATCAATGGATGGAACTTTATCAATCACAACATTACAACATTTTATCGTTTGATAAAAATCTCTCCACAACAATTCTACAGGCTGATTATATTGGTCTATCTGCATATTTTCTACCGACTGATAGTCAATGCTGGTTTGATTTGTTTCCGAATTATCAGCAAACATATCCTGAAGAACCCAATAATCATTGTAGAAAGTGCCACCATAGTTTTTATCCCATAATCCATTGGGAGCATATCCGATAATCAAATAATCATAAATAGCATTGGTAGCGGATATAGCATGTTGAGCAGTTTTATAATATCCTTCACTTGTAATATCCCCTTTAGGCTCTTCGTCCAGGAAATCCGAACAAGCAGTGAACATAAATGCTCCACCCAATAAAACGCTTAATATGTATTTTTTCATAATCTATTCTTTTTTAAAAATTCATTCTTAAACCAAACTCATACGATTTAGACATCGGATAAGAACCATAATCAGCTCCCATTGAAAGATTATCGTTAGAAAAACGACTTACCTCGGGATCATATCCGGAATAATTGGTGAACGTATAAATATTCTTTAATCCGGCAAAGATTGTAAGTCCCTCACAATAAAATTTCTGAAGGATGCTTTTGGGGAAAGTATAACTTAACGTGATATCTTTCACTCTGAGATATGAACCGTCTTCCACATAATGATCGGATAAAATAGTACCTGATGATTTGGTCGTGGCACGAGGATATTTATTAGTAGGATTCTCTGGAGTCCATCTTTCCAATGCTGCCACAGAGTTGTTTTTATGTCCGTCAAAGCTTTCCAATGAAAACTTATTGAAGTTCACAATCTCATTACCTACCGCACCTTGCAAATAGACTGTCAGCCCAATGGATGAATGATCGCGCAGGTTATAAGTAAAGGTATTATTGAATCCGAAAGTAAAATCCGGATTGGCATTTCCCAATTCAAATAAATCGTCCTCATTAATCACATTATCACCATTCTTATTGACATATTTACGATCGCCATGCTTCAAGGTTTTTCCAGAGAAATATGGAATTTTAGACAAGTCTTCGCTCAGTTGTGCTATACCATCAGTTTTATATCCATAAATTGTACCGATAGGTTTACCCTCATTTATTTTAGTCCAATAGGTTACTCCCAAAATAGATGCCCCCGAAAGATTCTCCTGGCTTCCAGCTAAATCTGTAATTTCATTCTTATTGTAACCGAGAGTAAAATTCATATCCCAGCCGAATTTACCGGCAAAAGGCACTACTCCCAAAGCAAATTCAAAACCCTCATTACGCAGACTGCCAACATTCTTTACGGCTGTATCATAACCGGTATTAAATGACACAGGCATAGCAAGCAGCAAATCGCGCGTATTTTTGCGATAATAGTCCGCAGTTAAGGTAAGACGATTATTGAATAAGCCCAAATCAAAACCAAGATTTACCTGAGAAGTCGTTTCCCACTTCAGGTCCTGATTACTCAGTGTATAAGGCACCACCCGGTTGCCACTTCACTATTGCCAAAATAAGCTTCTGTGTTGTACATTAACCCTTGCGAACTATAAGGAGGAATTCCTTCATTACCCACAATACCGTAACTTACTCTCAACTTCATATTCGAAATGGCTTGCAACTGCTTCATGAAATTCTCTTCTGAAATTCTCCAAGCACCCGAAACTGAAGGGAAAAAGCCATATTTATTCCCCTTTCCAAACTTTTGAAGATCCATCAATACGCCCCGTCAGGCTCATTAAATAACGACCGCCATAATTATAATTCACGCGAGCCAAATAAGATAACATCTGCCATTCGGAGATGCCCGAACTTGCGGCTTGACGCAATGCTCCTGACTGTATGGAGTTGAATCCTAAAAATCCGTCTGTAAAATCAGCTGTTGCAACCGCCGAATTTTCCGAAACAAAAGCTTGCGCCGTCATACCAGCCAAAGCGCTAATCGTATGCTTCTCAAAAGTGTTTGTATAGTTGACGGTATTCTCCCACACCCAGTTGTAACCGTCACGATTTCCTACGCTGGCATAACCACCATTCGATTCTGCACGTTTTATCTCCCCAGGAGCGAAAGCCTGATCCTTTATATAGAAATAGTCGACACCGATACTCGTTTTAAAAGTTAGATTTTTAACTGGAACCCATTCTAAATAAGCATTAGCCAATGTCCGAAATGAAGTATTTCTATTTTTCGCTTCATAGGCATCTTGTACAGGATTACCCACATTGTTAGTTGTAGTGAGATTGTTTTCATAAATGTAATCACCGGATTCATTTCTCACGGGAAGAGCCGGATTCATTTCCAATGCCCAAGAAGTGATCGAAGAAGCAAATCCTCCTTCCGAGTTCGTTACTACACCATTTGAACGGCTATAACTCAGGTTCACAGAAACGCCAGTCTTTAGCCATTTATTTATTTGCTGCCCCAAATTAATGCGGAAACTTCCTTTTCCGAAATCTGAACCAATAATTATACCATCCTGCAACAGTAAATTACCGGAAACAAAATAAGTCGTTTTATCATTACCACCTGATATTGAAATATCATAGTTCTGCATAGGTGCTGTGCGGAATATCTCATCTTGCCAATTCGTATTCAGTTTAGACAGATTATTCAACCTGCAAAAACGGGATTTCTTTCTTCACCTGCATTGTCCGTTGCTTCATTTCCCAGTTCGGCCAATTGAACTGCATTCAACATATCCATTTTTTAGTTACCTGCTGCAATGTGTATTTAGCTCCGATAGAGACTTTAGGCTTTCCATTTTTACCTTGTTTGGTAGTGACCAGTACAACACCATTCGCCCCACGAGCACCATATATGGAAGTTGCAGAAGCATCTTTCAATATTTCAATGGATTCAATATCATTGGGATTGATATTAGTCAAAGGATTAAGAGCAGGATTCTTTAAAGTCCCGGTACTGAATGTGCTTGCGTCACTAATCACAGGGACACCATCAATCACATACAAAGGTTCATTATTTCCATTAATAGACTGGTACCTCTGATGCGAATAGAAGTTCCGGCACCAGGCTGCCCCGAAGTGTTCAAAACAGCTACACCGGCTGCTCTTCCCTGAATACCCTGGTCTAAAGAGGTTATCGAAGTAGAAGATAATTGTTCTGACTTGATAGTGGAAATTGACGAAGTCAGATCACTTTTTTTCTGCACACCATATCCTACCACTACCACATCAGCCAATACTTGTGTATCATCTTCCAGCACGATGTTAAATTCTCTCTTTTGCGCGGTAACTTTAACTATCTTTGTTTGATACCCTATGAAAGAAATCTCAAGCATTGATTTGTCCGGAACAGATAATGAAAACTCTCCATCCTTATTAGAAATGGTTCCATGCGTTGAACCTTGCTGCAAAATAGTAGCTCCGACAATGGGGTCACCCATTGCATCACGAACAATACCTTTGATGTTCAAACTTGTATTCTGTGCACTAACACTTCCCAGAATAAACATCAACAACAATAAAGTTATGCTCCTTAATAAATTATTCATGTGTTCTTATGATTAGATTGTTTATTAATAAGATCCCGGATTACAAGACGCTACAATATAATTATCTGGATTCTGTCCCCGATAAGGAGTAAAATCTTCGGTTTTGGATACTGGCGTATAGACTTCCAGCACTCTTTCATTTGAAGAATAGTCACCCCCCAGTCCTGAAAGGTCTTGATAACTTTCCAATATCATTTTACGATCTGACAACTGCAATACATTATAATGAGTCATCAAAGCTTGGGACGGTGAAAACACATTATAGTGAATGGTAGATAAAGTCTTGACAGTAGCTCCGTCCATAGTAACCTTCCATGCACAATAGGAATTTAACGTTTCCAAAGCGGCACTTGAGAATATGAATCCCCAATCAACCTGCCAAGTCAAGTCTGAATTAAACCGGTGTATATCATCTTTCAAGTCAGGAGTAGCTGTATCTTCTCCTTTAATAGTTTGTGATGCCAATACCCAGTCATATTTTAGCAATAACGGAATCTGCGCCAGCTCCACTGTTAAAACCAGATCTGCGGCATCCACCACACTGTTATTCTCATCCATTCCATAAAAAGAGTACACTAATATTCCATTTTCATCACCGGCAATAATCTCCTCAGTAAATGTATATGGAAAGCTCAATTCCCTCACATTCAATTCCTTTAAATAGGAACTGACTTCTTTTCCTTCGATACTTTTTTTAACCACAATTTCGAAATCAAATCAGGATGAGGCAGTGACAGTTCTACAGAAACATAATCCCCAATCTTAATTTTCCCCTCCAAAGTACTTAAGGTCAGTAACCCTGTCTGTCCCTTATCATCATTTTTACACGAAATAATTAATGATGATATCATTCCTAACACAATAGAAATGAAAATGATTTTTTTAAGTGTTTTCATATGATATTTAGTTTACGAATATTACGTTAAGTCTATTTTTTGTAGCGCATAGGCATAAGCACCTCGCATAATAGAGCGGCTGGCACCTTCTTTACTACACAGTACCAAGGTCTGTTTTAATTGATGATAGGTAGTAGTCAAACGAGTACCTGGAATGACAACCTGACTATCAGATAAACTCAAAAAGCGAGCTCTTTCCGATTCATCTTCTCCATTATATACCTCCATGGAAACACATGGAAACTTATTTCCCGAAAAAGTAGTCAGTTGTGTTCTAAGTTCTGTTATCAGAGCAGGCAATATATACTTTGATGCGCCTGCAACCCCACCACCTATAACCACCAGGCCATCCACAACATTCAGCATCGAAGCGACAGCAGCACCTGCCATCATGCCAAGTTCATTAAAACTTGTGATTGCTGCATGACGGTTGCCTTCCTTTATACCTTCAGCAATGTCATAAATATCCTTTGGACTCAATGAGGCAGAGTTTTGTCCGGACAAGTCGCCATACACTCTTTTCACAGCGCGTATACTAACACTTTCTTCGGCAAGCATATCTGGATATTTCTTATTTCTCATAAGCCAGATATCCCCTCCACAACCATTATCTCCGGTCAATAAGACTTTATCTATAACAACTCCTGCGCCGAATCCCGTTCCCAATGTTATACCAATCAAATTTTTATATTCCCTGCTGCAACCAGCTAAAGATAACTCTCTGTTTATCATAGGTAATGCACCCGATAAGGCTTCACCGTAAGCAAACAGATTTCCGTCATTTTCTATAAAAACCGGAATTCTGTATTTATGCTTTAAAAAAGGACCTAATGCAACACCTCCTCTGAATGAAGGAAAATTGGGCAAATCGCCAATAATTCCATTCTTATAATCAGCAGGACCCGGAAAAGCAAAACTTATTGCTACCGGAGGAACTGATATAGCAGCTATTACTCTATCAAACCCCTTTACCAATACTTCCAAACATTCGTCTAAATTATCAGAAACCACCGGAAGACTTATTGGGCTTATCATTTCATTATTTCCTTGAATGGCAGAAAACACAAAATTTGTTCCTCCTGCATCCAGGGTCAAAACGACCCGTTTATCATATTCATACATATACTATTTTAGGCTTAAAAAGTTCAACTACTAAAATCTGACATACGCCTTGATAGTGACACATTCCTTATTACAGGACTTTCCATAAGGTTTTATTGTATATTCACCCACAGAAGCAGGAATGATAAATGTTTCAGCATAATGCACCACGAAAGGTTCAAAAGCATGAGTAGGACTCTCAACTACGGCCTCTTCTCCCTCCAACAGATTCAGTACATTTACACTATCGTTTGTGTGATGCAACACCGGTGATGAGAAACGGTGGCGACGAGTTTCGATAAATTCATTCGGATGCAGTCCGGTACGTTCTTCCACCCAACCTTCTCCGGAAGCAACTTCCTTAAACTGATTGCGAAGGTGTTCATTCACATATTCCGTATCGCGATTCCAGTTGATAACGCATTTACCACGTTCCACATTGATCGGACGCGGTTTTCCATCCAGTCCCAAGCGTTGCCAGTCCCATAGTTTGAAAGTAAAGAGGTTCGGAGTCGAGCTGATTTCAAGCACCATACTGTTGGCACCGGAACAATGAACAGTTCCTCCCGGAATCAGGAAGTGATCGTGTTTCTTTGTCGGAATCTTATTTACGTACTTTTCTGCGTCAAACACCAGTTCACCTTTTGTGCTTTACGCAAATCGCCGATCATCGCTTCTTTGTCCACTCCTGTCTTCACTCCCAGATAAACTACGGCATCTTCTTCCGCGTCTACCATGTAGTAACTTTCATCCTGCGTGTAGTACATACCGAAGCTGTCACGGATAAATTGAGTAGTAGGATGCACCTGCAAACTCAAATTACCTCCGCCCATCGTATCCAAAAAGTCGAAACGAATAGGGAAGTCTTTTCCAAAGCGTGCCTCCACCGGTTCACCAAGCAACTCTTTACTTTTCAGTAAAACCAAATCAACCGAAGGCAGTTCAAAGCGCACTCCATTCACTTCAAAATAAAGGCTGTTCTCTTCAGGTACACAGTCAAAGCACCAGCCGAAATTTTCGCGTTCACGATCCAGGTCGCAAACCTCTTTCATCCATTGACCACCCCAGGGAGCCGGATCGAAGAAAGGAACTACCCGGAACGGTGTGTTCACCGTTGCCTCTACCCCTTTAAAGAAAGTATCCTTATCAATCATCTTCGGTGTCCCGGCCACATGGGTGTCAATCCAGAATTCTACCCTGCCAAACAATCTTTCCTTATACCTATCACATACTCTCCAATCGTTGAAATACCCTCTCTTGTATTGCAAAGAAACGGCATCGTTCCGATTGTCTATACCTAAAGCTTTTACCTCATGCCGACGGAAACGTTGTTGGATTTCCCAACGTGCCATATCCGCATAAACCACCATCGCATCCTGCGGAGCAACAACAGAAGCACCCGTACCTATGATTACAATGGCGTCTTTTGCTTCACTGATTTGTTTCCGTGCAGCAGCCACCTTATCCGCATCCAAATAATCTTCCAGCTTCAAATTGGTGACATAGCCGAATAATACATCTTCAGTCATGAAGCGTTCTGTCAACGTTTGAATTTCTTTTTCCGGCTTCATCAAATCACGTACATTCATCACTCTTCCGGAGAATTCTTTTGAAAAAGCATCCAGCACTTCTTCTTCATATACTCCTGTATATAAATCCACAGCCAGCACTTTTCTTGCATCCATTTTCTCTTTTAACATAGAAATGATAATATCCCAACCCTGAACAAGCATCCCCGTCAGCTTCGTAGAAGGAAATTTATCATAATTAGCTTTTCTCATGTTTATAGCGTTTTTAAATTTTATATGTTCATACATACTTTCAATTGTGCAAATATATAGATTTTATTTTTATTCCAAACAAAACTTGGATTATTTTTTGATAAATCTTATATTTGCTGAAAATAAACCAATCAGGATAGATATGAAATTAGATCATAATAGTGATAAACCGCTTCATATTCAGGCAGAAGAGATACTAAGAAGACTCATAGAATCTGAAGAGTACAAAAACGGGAAGCTATTTCCCAACGAGGTCGAATTGTCTGAACAATTGCATATTTCAAGGAACACATTGAGACAAGCTATCAACAAGCTCGTGTTTGAGGGGCTTTTGGTACGCAAGAAAGGCTACGGAACGAAGGTAGTAAAGAAAGGTATCGTAGGCGGAGTAAAAAACTGGCTTAGTTTCTCACAGGAAATGAAGATGTTAGGTATAGAGATTCGCAATTTCGAGCTGCATATCAGTTTAAAGCGTCCAACCGAAGAAATCGGTACGTTCTTTGATTTAGGTTCCAGTCCCGACACTCGCTGTGTAGTGATGGAGCGCGTCAGAGGAAAAAAAGAATATCCGTTTGTTTACTTCATCTCTTATTTCAACCCCAATATTCCACTGACCGGAGAGGAAGATTATACACGCCCCTTATACGAAATGCTGGAAACCCAATATAATATAGTAGTAAAAACCAGCAAGGAGGAGATTTCAGCCAGACTTGCAGGAGAATTTATTGCAGAGAAACTGGAGATAAAATCCAATGACCCTATATTAATAAGGAAAAGATTTGTTTATGATGTGAACGGAGTACCTATTGAATACAACGTCGGATATTACCGGGCGGACAGCTTTACTTATACAATAGAGGCAGAAAGATAAACCTTATGTTCATACATATACAATATAAGGAGGCTATTTTAGAAGTTGAAATCTCTATCTTTCCTTTAAAATAACCTCTTTATATCATCTCTCTTTCCATAATTATGTCCTACCCGTCATTTATTATCGAACTTACCATTAGAGCATCCGGCAAGAATCCGATCCAGACTTTCATCCACAACACCTATCATCTGAAGTTGGATAATAATGATAGTAGGAAGTTTTTCCTACTCCTTCTATTCTCAACAGACTTTTTCAAC
>ENA-OQJH01000538-OQJH01000538.1-human-gut-metagenome-genome-assembly--contig:-NODE-538-length-20405-cov-7.077029_pt1 | contig 20405 bp, 25 predicted proteins | sample MGYA00242597_ERZ504763 | MGnify/ENA primary metagenome ERZ504763 (study PRJEB26092, sample SAMD00036359) | human gut metagenome | host: Homo sapiens | study: EMG produced TPA metagenomics assembly of...
TGGAGAACATCGTCGCACGGGCTTCGTTTCCCACTAAGCACCCGCATAATTCACAGCATCCAAAAGACACAGCTGGAAGTATCTTTCTGCCTCCTGCTGTTGTCTTTGTTATCTTTCTACTTATACAATATGTTTATATTATGCTCTCGGAACGCTGACAATCCGCAGATCGTATTTCTTCAGCATCTCGCCGCCCTGTACTTTCTCGCCGGTCAGGATATCTTCTTTTCCGTCGAAGACTGCCGGAAGCGGAATCTCCTCATCTTTGAAGTTGATGATAAGTACAGATCCTCGCCGTCTGCCTGGCGTTTTGTGATCTCGAGTGCTGTTGCTTCTCCAATCACCGGCTGGATGGCTGCGCTGTCTGCTGCCATAGCAAGAACTTTTGCAAGGCCGCTCTCAGAAAGGTCGGTTCCGACATAATATACGGTTCCTTTTCCGAACTGATTTTTTGCAACAGCAGTCATGCCTGCATAGAAATCGCTCTCATACTGTGCGATTTCTTCAGCTCCTTCGAGGTGCATCAGGTCACATACGAGACGGCACTCTTCCTCGGTTCCGTCTGCGAAACGGATCTTGTTTCTCTGCTCCGGTGCAAGAGCGTCGATCTCTTCTACCCATACGCCTGCCATTTTTCTGAGCGGTCCCGGGTATCCGCCGAGATGAACGTTGTCCGACTGTCCGACGATACCGCTCATGTAGGTGGTGATGAGGGTTCCGCCTGCCTGTACATAAGCCTCCAGTCTCTCTGCCACACCGTCTTTTACCATGTAGAGAACCGGTGCTGCAACGAGGTCATATTTGGAGAAGTCCGCGTCGATCGGGATCATATCGACAGCGATGTTCTTGTTATAGAAGTAATTGTACATCTGCTCGATCTGGTCTACGTAACGTAAATCGCGGTTCGGTCCGCTGGTGTACTCCAGTGCCCAGTAGTTTTCCCAGTCGAAGATGATGCCGACTTTTGCGTGGTTCTCGGAGCCCATCACACGGCTTCCGATTTTCTCCAGTTCTTTTCCGAGCTGGGTTACCTCACAAAAGACACGGGTATCTGCGGTTCCTGCGTGTGCGATAACAGCACCATGGAATTTCTCGCATCCGCCGACGCTTCTTCTCAGCTGGAAGACTGAATCGTGTCTGCGCCGTGTGCAACGGTCTGATAGCTCTGTGCGCGCATCTGGCCCGGTTTCTTTAAGGAGTTGTACGGCTGCCAGTTCTGCTGGCTCGGAGTCTGCTCCATCAGCATGAACGGTGCGTCTTTGAGGCCGCGCATCAGGTCGTGGGTCATAGCTACGTGGCTCCATGGTGTATTGTAGCTCGGGTAGTTGTCCCAGGATACGATATCCATTTCTTTTGCCCACTTGAAGTAGTCGAGACCTTTGTACGTTCCCATCAGGTTTGTGGTGATCGGTGTTTCTTTGTCGTATTTGCGGATCGCGTCACGCTCCATTTTGTAGTTGTTCAGCATGCCGTCGGAGTTGAAACGCATGTAGTCGAGGGACATTCCTGCAAATGCAGTGCCGCTTCCCCATGGCATTCCGTCTCCCAGATCGTTCGGCGGTACAATCTCGTCCCAGCCGTAGATGGTGTGGCCCCAGAACTCCATGTTCCATGCCTTGTTGACTTCATCGAGTGTTTTGTATTTGTCTTTCAGCCATACGCGGAACGCTTTTGCACAGTTCTCGCAGTAGCACTCGCCGCCGTACTCATTGCTGATGTGCCAGCAGACGATGTTTTTGTTGTCGCCGTAACGCTCTGCCAGTTTTTCTGCCAGGCGCTTTGCATATTTCTGGAAAACCGGGCTGTTCGGGCAGGCATTGTGGCGATGACCGAATTTGTGATGGCGTCCTTCGAAATCGGTTCTTGCCACTTCCGGATAACGGTGTACCATCCATGCCGGGAGTGCGCCGGTGGATGTTGCCATGACGATCTGGACGTCCTCTTTTGTCAGGGTGTCTACGATCTCATCGAGCTCTGTAAAGTCGTACTCATTCTCGGACGGCTGGATTTTTGCCCAGGAAAATACGTTGATCGTGGTGCTGTTGATGCCGGCCTGATGGAAAAGTTTCATATCCTCATCCCAGATCTCTTTTGGCCACTGGTTTGGGTTGTAGTCTCCTCCGTATAACATTTTTTTGAATTTTGGCTGCATTTTTTTGATTCCTCCTGTGTTTGGATATCTCGTTTTGATGGCTCTATTATATACTGGTCTTTGTGAGAAAAGTATGATATGCTTGTCTAAAAAGTATGAATTTTCGAAACTCATTCCGGAATCTTATTTTAGACTTTTCTTTCAGAAAGGAACTGACTGTTATGCCTATTTTCTTTAAACCATCCGCCTCCGATTTTTCCCTCTCCGCTGACAGCATCGGCAACCGCTGGCTGCAGGAGCCCGTTGTGCGCCCGAACGGATTCCCCTTATATCACTGGATCCAGACGGAACGCGGCGAAGGCTGCTGACCCTCGAAGGCCAGAAACTTTTGCTGAAACCAGGTGACGGTGTTCTGATTGCTCCGCATGTGCCGCATGAATACCGCGAAAACGACGGCAGCGGGATGTGGTTTACATCCTTTCTGACCTTTGACGGAAAGCTCTCCGATGATCTCTATAAAATCTGTGCCGTCTCGCCGTATCTTTTCGTTCCGGCCTCAGAGGGCGCGTGGTTTCAGGAATGGATTGACCGCATAATCGACTCACATTTTCTGAAAAATGACATCGACGATGCTGCGCTCTCCGTCGGATGCTTTGAGTTCCTGACACGCCTTTCCCAGCTCCGCACCGGCCTTTCCCGGACGGAGCATCCGCTGTATCTCCAGTATGTCCGCCCGGCAATGCAGGAAATCGAAAGTCATCTTTCCGACCCGCTCAATGTGGATGATCTCGCGGAACAGCTCCATATCACGCCGCAGTATCTGACACGCCTGTTCCAGCGTTTTGTCGGCAGCTCTGTCCGCTCGTACATCAGCGTTCTGCGCATCAGCCGCGCCAAGGAGCTTCTCATCAGCCGTCCCTACACTACGCTCGACGGCATCGCCGCCCTCTGCGGCTACCGCGATGTCAGCTACTTTATCTCGGTTTTCCGCCAGCAGACCGGGACAACGCCAAAGCAGTTCCGGAAGCTGTACGGCATATAATCTGAAACACCCCTCTTTCCGGCGCAAAAAAAGATCCTCCGTCTCATTTCACAGACGAAGGATCTTTTTCGTTCTCTCTTATTTCATGCTTTTCAGAATGCTTCTCGCAACCGACAGTCCGTTTGCGCTTGCCTGCTGGAGGCCGCGGGTTACGGATGCGCCGTCGCCGATGGCGCGGAGGCCTTTGACGCTGGTGCAGAAGTCTTTGTCTACGACAACTTTGTTGGAATAGAATTTGACTTCTACGCCGTACAGCAGTGTCTCATCGCTGGCGATACCCGGTGTTACTTTGTCGAGGGCTTCGATCATCTCGGCAATGTCGACCATGATACGGTGCGGGAATACCAGGGAAAGGTCGCCCGGAACGGCATCTTTTAAGGTCGGGATCAGGTTATTGCGGCAGAGACGCTCTTCTGTCGTTCTTCTTCCGCGTTTGAAATCGCCGTACGTCTGAACGAGGATCTTGCCGTCGCAGAGCATGTTGGAAAGCTGTGCGATCTGTTTGCCGTACTCGATCGGGGTTTTAAATGGTTTCGTAAAGTTCTTGGATACCAGGAGGCAAAGTTCGTGTTGTTTGTCCTTGAACTCCTGGGATTTCGTAGGCGTGACCGTTTACAACTGCCAGACCGTTTTCATAATACTCAGTTGCCACCTCACCGGACGGGTTCGTACAGAAGGTACGCACTTTGTCGTCAAAAGTCGGGGTATAGTAAACGAGTTTTGCCTCGTACAGGTTCTTGTTCAGGAACTCCATGACCTCGTCGCGGACTTCCACGCGGACACCGATATCGACGGTTCCGACCTCGGTCTCGATGCCGTGGCCGTTGCAGATATGTGAGAACCAGTCGGCTCCCTCGCGGCCTACTGCGGAGACAATCTCATCTGCCTCGTAAACCGTTCCGTCCTCAAGTGTTACAGCTGTCGCACGGCCGTCCTCGATCGTAATATCATTGACCATCGTGTTGAATTTCATTTCCACGCCGATCTCTTTTAAGTGATCCTCGAGGCGGCTGTAAATCTTGTAGCCCTCCTCAGTTCCGAGATGGCGGATTGGACATTCGATCAGCTTCAGGTTGGCGTTGATCGCTCTGCGGCGGATCTCACGGATCTCTTTTTCTTTATCGACACCGTAAACATTCTTGTCTGCGCCGAAATCCAGATAGATCTGGTCGGACTCATGGATCAGCTCAACCGTCTTTTCATATCCTAAAATCTCCGGCAGATTTCCACCGACATCCGGGGAAAGAGAAAGCTTTCCGTCGGAAAATGCGCCTGCTCCGGCAAATCCCGTTGTGATCGAGCACGGTTTGCAGTTCACGCATTTTTTCGTTTTTCTCTTTGGACACTGACGGCTCTCGATCGAACGTCCTTTTTCGATCATCAGCACCTTCAGATCCGGTTTTTCTTTCAGCAGTTCATAGGCACAGAAAATACCTGACGGGCCTGCGCCGATAATAATGACATCATATTTCATTCTTTTTAATTTCCTCTCGTTTTTTATCCCATCACGATCAGATACTGGCCGTCCGGCAGGGCAAAGACTTCGCTCTGCTCTTCTAATTCTGCATCCGACATTTCTTCCACGTCCATGCCCTCTTCTTCCATGTAGGCGCGCACGTCGTCCAGATTGTCGGCAACGACTGCAAGGCAGTCCTCCAGAAAGGCCTCTGCCTCATCGTAATTTTCAGCCACCGGCTCGTCGAATAACTGGCCCTGATTCATTAAAAATGTGTTGATGCATTCTTCAGTATATTCTCCCATTCTGGTTTTCTCCTCTGTTCGTTTTATTTTTCCTGATTCTTTCTGTGAAAAAAGCGTTAAGATTTCCTCCGGCCGTCGAGCAGCTCCATCGCATGGTTGTCGATCAGCTCCTGGCGCGGGCGGAATCCCCACGTCACACCAACGGTAAACATGCCTGCGGCGTTTCCGGTCTGCATATCCGTATTGGTATCGCCAAAGTACAGGCACTCTTCCGGTCTGGCGCCGAGTGCGTCTGCAATCGCGAGCGCACCGATCGGAGACGGCTTTCTCGGGATTTCTGCGGTCTGCCCCTGAATCCGGTTGAAAAAGCCCGGTCCGTACACGCTCTCCACGACGTGGATGGCCGCCTCGTGCGGCTTGTTGGAACATACGGCAATCGGAACTTCTTCCCGCAGCGCGGTCAGGGTTTCCCGCATATTAGGATACGGTTTTACGTGATACAGCGGGTCCTCGTTGAACCACGCGCGGCCAAGGCGGATGCCCTCCTGCAGATAGTTGAGCTCTGCATCTCCGGCGTCTTTTAAAGCGCGCTCCACTGCCAGATCGAAACCGTCTCCAGCGTAAAAGTTGAAGGCTTCTACCGGGCGCGGCACAAGTCCAAAATGTTCCAGAACGCGGTTGACTGCGTGCGCAATCGACTCTACAGTGTCTGCGATGGTGCCGTCCAGGTCAAAGATACAAGCTTTTATCATATTCTGACTTCCCTTCTTTTTCTCTTTTGTTCTTCGATTTTCTTTCTTCTCTCTCTTCTTGTCCGCAATCATTATATCCTGTATTTTTTCCCTGCGCAACCATATTTTCTTTTCCGGCACTTTGTGCTAAAATGAATCTGTTTTTCAGATTCTTGGAAAGGAAAAAAGAGAATATGAATCAGACTGTGAAAATATTTTTTACCGATATGGATGATACCCTGCTGAATTCCGAAAAGCAGGTGACAAAAGAAAACATGGATGCCATTTCAGAGGCACTTGCTGCCGGCCACAAAATTGTGTTCAACACCGGCCGCCCGCTCTCCGGCTTTCTGCCGATCTTAAAAGAGCTCGGACTCGACCGCGAAGGCTGCTATGCCATCGCATTCAACGGCGGACTGATTTACGACTGCGCGGCAAAGAAAACGCTGTACCGCCGCACGATTCCGCTCGAATATGCACGCGTGATCTTTGAAAAAACGCAGGAGGCAGGCCTCTACTGCCACACCTACTCCGACACCTCCCTTCTCTGCCGCCATGCAGGCGAGGAAACGCGCGTTTACACACAGGCAATCCACATTCCCGTCGTGGAAGATCCGCTTCTGCCGGAGCACCTCGCCGAGGAACCATGCAAGATGATCGTGATTGATCTCCACGACCGTGCAAAAATGGACGCTTACCGCGCTGCCATGGAGCCGTGGTCAAAAGGAAAAATTTCGATGTTCTACTCCAGCCCGCATTACCTCGAGCATGTCCCGGAACACGTTTCCAAGGGCCATGCCGTGAAAAAACTCTGCGAGCTTCTTCAGATTCCGCTTGCCAACACCGTGGCTGCCGGAGATCAGGAAAATGATATTTCGATGATCGAGGCCGCTGCCGTCGGTGCCGCCATGAAAAATGCGACCGATGCCGTAAAGGCGAGTGCCGATTATATCACGGAAAACGACTGCAATCACAGCGGCGTGGCGGAGATTCTTCGTAAGTTTATCCTTGCCTGATTCTGTTTCTGTGTCAGGAAACCTTCTTTTTCTTGTTTTCTTTGGCACTTTTTCCGAATTCTGTAAGATTTTACTTTCTTTTTTGTTGAAACTGTATTACAATAGTTTCAAAGGACGGCATTTGAAAGGAGACTTGAATCGAGATGTCACGAAAATCAAAACGTATTCTGCTTACTCTGGCTTCTGCCGCTGTCGGCGCAGCCTGCGGTGCGGCAGTCTATTTTATCCGGAAAGGAAAAGCAGATCTTGAAACAGATTTTGACGATTTTAAAGACGAATTTGAAGAGGAAGAGCCTGCTCCTGCTGAACGTACTTATACGACCCTTCCGAAAACGAAAGGTGCGGAGGATGCTGCACCGGATCCGGAATCTGCAGCTTGCAATAAAGGTTCCGAAACAGCTGATACAGAAGCTGAAAGCGCAACCGCAGAGTCCGAAGAAGAAGACGCTGAAAAAGAAAGCTGTGCGGATCGTGAAGTTTCTCCGCAGGAAGAAAGCGAAGTAACCGCAGAATAAAACCCAAAAACAGAATATAGAAACATAAGGAAGTAATTCCTGGGGAGGGAAACCTCCCCTTTTTTATGGAAAGGAGATTGTTATGGAACTTGCAAAACGCGATGACGTTCCTGTAGAACTTACCTGGGACCTGTCTTTAATTTATCCAACCGAGGAGGCCATGCTGGCTGATGCGCAGAAAATGAAAGAATTAAGTCTTTCTATGGAAGCATCCTACAAAGGAAACCTCACCGATGCAGCCACGATCAACCACTGCCTCGACGATTACCAGGAGGTCTACCGTCTGATCACACTGACCGCCAACTACTGCGATCTCGCCGTTTCTGTCGACTATTACAACAGTGCAAACCAGACGCGCAACGACCGCATCAACAGCCTGATCTCTGAGATTTTCAGCCGTCTCACCTTTATCGAGAGCGAGCTTTCCGAACAGTCCGAGGATGTTTTGAACGAGGCCATGCAGCAGTCAGATACGAACCGCTGCTATCTCGCCGAGATTCTCCGCAACAAGGCACACCGCCTGAGCCCGGAAACCGAGCGTGCCATTTCCGCTCTGTCCCAGACCTTCTCGGCTCCGTACCAGATCTACAACATGGCAAAGCTTGCGATATGAAATTTGATTCTTTCACCGTAAACGGAAAAGAATATCCGCTCGGCTACTCCCTGTTTGAAGATAATTACGAATACGAAAAAGACACCGATATCCGCCGCAGTGCATTCTCCGCCTTTTCTGCAAAAATCAGACAGTACGAAAATGTAACGGCAGCTGCTTACAATGCCCAGCTGCAGACAGAAAAGACCATGGCCACGCTGCGCGGCTTCAATTCCGTCATCGATTCTCTGCTGTTCCCGCAGCAGGTCAGCCGTGAGCTGTACAACCGCCAGATCGATCTCATCACCACCCGCCTGGCTCCGCATATGCGCAAATATGCCCGCTGCTGAAAAAGGTTCACAACCTTGACCGCATGACCTTCGCCGATCTGAAAATCGCCGTCGACCCGGAGTACGATCCGTCTGTCACGATCGAGGAATCAAAACAGTACATCGAAAAAGGCCTTGCCATTCTCGGTGATGATTACGTTTCCATGATTCAGGAGCCTACAAAAACGCTGGGTTGACTTTGCACAGAACCAGGGAAAATCCACCGGCGGCTTCTGTGCCAGCCCGTACGGAAAAGGTTCCTTTATTCTCTTAAGCTGGAATAACCGCATGGCAGATGTTTTCACGCTGGCGCATGAACTCGGCCACGCCGGCCATTTCCGTCTCTGCAACGGCGCACAGGCGATTCTCGATACCGAGGTTTCCTCTTATTTTGTCGAGGCGCCGTCTACCATGAACGAGCTTCTTATGGCTCATTATCTGCTGAAAACGACCCCGGACAAACGGTTCCGCCGCTGGGTTTTAAGCTGTATGATCAGCAACACATATTATCATAACTTCGTCACCCATCTGATGGAGGCTGCTTACCAGCGCGAGGTTTACAAGCTCATCGATGCCGGCGACAGCGTACAGGCTGAGACGTTAAGCAGCATTATGAAAGAGACCCTGCAGAAGTTCTGGGGCGATGATGTGGAAATTTCCGATGACGCAGCGCTCACCTGGATGCGCCAGCCGCATTACTATATGGGACTTTACTCCTACACCTACAGCGCCGGACTGACCGTTGCCACACAGGTCTGCAAGCGCATCGAAACCGAGGCCAGACCGCTGTCGATGACTGGAAAAAGGTACTGACCGCCGGAAGCACGAAGACACCGGAAGAGCTGGCAAAAATGGCCGGCGTTGATATCTCGACGGATGCACCTCTTCTCGATACGATCGAGACGATTGGATCGATCATCGATGAGATCTGCGAGCTGACCGAAGAGCTGGGCTGCTGATCCTGTCCGCATTGTAACTCTCTATCAAACAGTAAAAACGATTGTTCCGTCAGTTTTTGTTACTGGCGAAGCAATCCGTTTTTTTCATATCTTTTTTCACGCATTCCAGCACTTTTTCAGAATCGCAGCTGCCTCTGCAATCTCCTCCTCAGAAAGCCCGGCGTACCCAAGCAGCACTGTGCCGCCCTGTGCGGGATCTGCGGCAGCGCCGATGCAGTACCGTTCCAGCCCGTACACGCGCACGCCATCCTCTTTTGCCCGCTGCACCGCCTCCGCTTCGGAAAGTCCTCTCGGCAGGTGGACCAGCACATGGACTCCCGCATTCTCGCCGGACACCGTGTACTCCCGCCCAAACTCCTTCAGAAGCCGGATCAGCAGGTCGTGTTTCCCTTTATACTGTGCACGCATCCGGTTCAGATGGCGCTCGAACGCGCCGCTCCGCATAAACTCTTCCAGAATCTTCTGGTCCGTCTTCGAAACTGTCGCGGAAAAGCATCTTCCGTTCTCCTCGTAGGCAGCAGCAGCGTCTCCGGCAGCACCATGTAGCTGATGCGGATGGACGGCGCAATCGCCCGCGAAAACGTTCCAAGATAGATCACTTTTCCCTCTGTGTCATTGCCCTGCAGTGCCGGGATCGGGCGGCCCTTGTAGCGGAATTCACTGTCGTAATCATCCTCAATCAGATACCGCCCATTTTCCCTCGATGCCCACGCAAGGAGCTGCATCCGCCGCTTCATCGGCATGACCATGCCCATTGGGAACTGGTGCGACGGCATGATGTACGCCAGATCCGCCCCGCTTTTTTCCAGCTCCGCCGGCCGCATGCCCGCTTCGTCCATCGAAATCGTACACATCGCATAGCCGAGCTTCGCAAAACAGCGGTAGGCACTGATGTAGGTCGGATTTTCCATCGCCACTTTATGGCCACGCCCTAAGATCACCGAAAGCAGCATCAGCAGATAATCATTTCCCGCTCCGACGATGATCTGCTCTGTGCGGCAGTTCACGCCGCGTGCGTGGTGCAGATAGTCGCGGATTGCCTCCCGAAGACCGTGCTCGCCCTTCGCATCCCCGAGCTGGAACAGGCTGTCATCTGCGTCCAGCAGGACTTCTTTCGAGATCTTCTTCCAGCTGTTCTGCGGAAATCCGCCCGGCGCCGTGCCGGTCACGCAAAATCGTAGTGGAACGGCGTCTGTTCCGCGGCATCATCCTCCTTTGTCTCCTCTTTCTTTTCATCGAGGCGGTACAGCCCCTCAATCTCACAGACAAAGTAGCCTTTGCACGGCACACTCTCCAGATACCCTTCGGATACCAGCTGCTCATACGCCAGATCCACGGTACTCCGGCTCACCGACAGATAGCCCGAAAGCGCCCGCGCCGACGGCAGCCGCTCCCCTGCACGGATCCGTCCGCCGCGGATTTCCTCGCGGATAAAACCGTAAATCTGCTCATAGAGCGGTGTCTTCCGATGCGGATCCAGCGAAATCGTCAATTCATTCATCTTCCCATCTCCCCTGACAAAAAGAACAGCCGCTTGGGATGTCGGTTTCATCCAGGCGGCTGCTCTGTTCCATTTCAAAATTCTTATTTATTTCGCTGCCGGTAGCTTGAAAGAGCTCTTCAGGGATACGATACGGTTGAACACCAGCGCATCCTCTTTGGAATCTTTTGCGTCTACACAGAAGAATCCGTTTCTGACAAACTGGAAGCTGTCATATGCTTTCGCATCTTTTAAAGACGGCTCCAGATAGCACTCTTTTAATACGATCAGGGAATTCGGATTCAGGTTCATGGAACCATCCTCGTTGTAAACGCCCTTCTCCTCGTCGATCAGGTTTTCGTACAGACGGCACTCTGCTTTGACGGCGGTCTTTGCTGCTACCCAGTGGATCGTTCCTTTTACTTTTCTTCCGTCCGGGGAATTTCCTCCCTTGGACTCCGGATCGTACGTTCCATGGATTACGGTGATATTTCCGTTCTCGTCTTTCTCGCATCCGGTGCAGGTGACGAAGTATGCGTTCATCAGGCGGACTTCATTGCCTGGGAACATACGGAAGTATTTGCGGACCGGCTCCTCCATGAAGTCTTCGCGCTCGATGTACAGCTCTCTTCCGAACGGTACCTGACGGCTGCCAAGCTCCGGATTCTCGAGGTTATTCTGTACTTCCAGCATCTCAATCTGGTCTTCCGGGTAGTTGTCGATGACAAGTTTCACCGGATTTAAGACTGCCATGGTACGGGCTTTTTTCAGCTTCAGATCCTCGCGGATGCAGTACTCCAGCATCGCATAGTCAACGGAGCTGTTTGCTTTTGATACACCGCACAGATCTACGAATTTCTTGATGGACTCCGGTGTAAAGCCTCTGCGGCGGAGTGCTGCGATGGATACGAGACGCGGGTCATCCCAGCCGTCTACCACGCCGTCCTCTACCAGCTTTTTGATGTAACGTTTTCCGGTAACCACGTTAGTCAGATACAGCTTTGCAAACTCAATCTGGCGCGGCGGCATCGGATATTCCAGCTCGCGTACAACCCAGTCGTACAGCGGACGGTGGTCCTCAAACTCCAGCGTACAGATAGAATGGGTAATGCCTTCGATGGCGTCCTCGATCGGATGCGCGAAGTCGTACATCGGGTAGATGCACCAGGTATCGCCGGTTCTGTGGTGATGCATATGGGCTACACGGTAGATAACCGGGTCTCTCATGTTGATGTTCGGTGATGCCATATCGATTTTCGCACGGAGTACTTTGCTTCCGTCCTCGAATTCGCCGTTTTTCATGCGCTCGAACAGGTCCAGGTTTTCCTCCACGGAACGATTGCGGTACGGGCTCTCTTTTCCAGGCTCGGTTAAGGTTCCGCGGTACTCACGGATCTCCTCTGCGGACAGATCGCAGACGAATGCTTTTCCTTTTTGATCAGTTTTACGGCTGCCTCATACATCTGTGGGAAATAATCGGATGCGTAGTACAGATGATCTTTCCAGTCTGCACCAAGCCACTGGATATCGGCTTTGATGGAATCAACAAACTCGGTTTTCTCTTTCGTCGGGTTTGTATCATCGAAACGCATGTGGAACTCTCCGTTGTACTCCTGTGATAAACCGTAGTTTAACAGGATGGATTTTGCATGTCCGATATGAAGATAGCCGTTTGGCTCCGGCGGGAATCGTGTGCATACATGGTCGTAAACGCCCTCTGCCAGATCTTTGTCAATCGCAAGCTCGATAAAATTTTTGGAAACAACTTCTTTTTCTTCCATAATAAGGTCAGGCCTCCCTCGAATCTTTTCGTTTGGAGCACTGTCCCGAAAAGGGCGCAAAATGCTCTGTGTATTCTATCACTATAACACAAAAGCATTCTCCTGCAAAGCATTTTTTTCGGTACACAAAGCCGCCGGAGCGGACCGGTGCCTATTCTTCTGCCTCGTGTGCGGTCACCTGGCGGTGCTCCACGGAGGTCGAGAACACGATCTGCGTCCGCGTCCGTCCAAAATGCTGCAGCTCGCCGATAAACTGGTCGAGCTCAATGGTGCTAACAAAAAGGCCCTCAATGAGCATGGAGTAATCACCGGTAACGCAATTACATTCCACGACATTGTGGACCTTTTCAATATAGGGATAAAATTCTTTTTTCTGAACCGGCTCAACCTCGAGGTTGATGAACGCTTTGATCGGATATCCCAAAAGCGCCGGATTTAATTTGACCTGATATCCTGTAATGTAGCCTTCCTTCTCCAGCCGCTCAATTCTGGCGGAAACTGCCGGGGAGGATAAAAATACGTGTTCCGCGATTTCTTTCAGCGGCATCCTGGCATTTTCCCGAAGGAGATTCAAGATTTTGCATCGATGTGATCGAGCTCATGGCGCATCGCATCGTTCTTGCTTTTTTCATGTTTCATACGCTGCTCTCCTGTTTTTTCACTTTTATACTGTTCAGCATATCACGTTCGCCGTTTTTTGTCTACGAAAACGTGTCCTCGCGGAAACTGCTTTCGAAAAATAAGTAAAAGTGCCTCTTTCCCTTGGTATTTAAAATCAAATACAAAAATAAATAAGATTCCACAGTTCTTCGGCGGCGGTATTTACAAATTCTGCCCTGGTGTTATTCTTCCGGTATCGAAAGGCAAAGCAAGAATTGTTTCAGACAATATACACAACTCAATGCGTGCAGAAAGAAGGAGATTATTATGAAGACAAGAATTGAAGCAGATTCCATTGGTTCCCTTGAAGTCCCATCCGACGCCTACTACGGGGTACAGTCCTGCGGGCAAAACGGAATTTTCCCATCACGGGAACGTCGATCCACCCGGTCATGATCCAGAATCTGGCGAAAATTAAAAAGGCAGCTGCCATCTCCAACCGCGAAGCACAGAGACTGCCGGAGGAAAAAGCGGCTGCCATTATCTATGCCTGTGATGAAATCATTGCCGGCAAATTAAAAGACCAGTTCATCGTTGACGGCATCCAGGGCGGCGCCGGAACGAGTGCCAATATGAACGCAAACGAAGTCATCGCAAACCGCGCCATCGAAATCCTGGGCGGCACCAAGGGTGATTATACCATTGTCCACCCGAATGACCACGTCAACATGGCACAGTCCACAAACGACGTTATCCCAAGTGCAGGAAAACTGACCGTACTCGATCTGCTCCCGGATCTTCTGCATGCGCTCGAGTCACTCCACGCAGCACTGCTCGATAAGTCCCAGGAATTTGACCACATTTTAAAGATGGGAAGAACCCAGCTTGAGGATGCCGTTCCGATGCGTCTCGGCCAGAGCTTCCACGCTTACGCAACGATGATCGAGCGTGATATCCGCCGGATCGAATGCGCCAGAAAAGAGCTGTTCACCCTGAACCTCGGCGGAACAGCCATCGGTACGACGATCAATGCTTCCGATTACTATCTCCACCACATCGTACCGACCCTCGCTGCTGTGACAGGCTATCCGCTGATGCAGGCGGACGATCTGTTTGACGCGACGGAGAACCTCGACGGATTTGTGACGATCTCCAACACGTTAAAGACCTGCGCCGTCAACCTCTCCAAGATGTGCAACGACCTGCGCCTGCTGTCCAGCGGACCGCGGACCGGATTCGGCGAGATCAACCTGCCGCCGATGCAGAACGGATCCTCGATTATGCCGGGCAAGATCAACCCGGTTATCCCGGAGGTTGTGACACAGGTTGCCTTCCATGTCATCGGAAACGACACCACAATCACGATGGCGGCTGAGGCTGGCAGATGGAGTTGAACGCGTTTGAGCCGGTTGTCTTCTACTCCCTGTTCTCTTCCATCACCTCGATGACAGGCGCTGTGAATACGCTTGTGAAGAACTGTATTCTCGGCATTACCGCAAATGAGAAACGATGCGAGGATCTCGTTTCGAAGAGTGTCGGCATCACAACGGCGCTCTGCCCGTATATCGGATACCAGAAAGCGGCCTCGATTGCAAAGAAATCGCTGAAGACGGGCGAGAGTGTTACTTCTCTGGTTCTGAAAGACGAACTGCTGACACAGAAACAGCTCGACGACATTCTCGATCCGTACGCTCTGACCGGACCGGAACTGCCGGCAGAAGACGATCTGGCTGGCTGAATGTAACTGCTGCTTTCCTTCATAATTTCTTAACGATACGCAAAAAGGCTTCCCGGATTTCCTTGCTGTCCGGGAAGCCTTTTTCTGTCGTTTTCTTTTGTATCAAACTCTGTTAGATTCTCGCTACGCCGCTCTTTCTTGCTGCCTCTGCAACGGCTGCTGCCACCGCATCTTTGACACGCGGATCAAAGGCTGCCGGGAGGATGTAGTCTGCGTTCAGCTCTTCATCGCTTACCAGGCCTGCGATTGCGTAAGCTGCTGCGACCTTCATTTCATCGTTGATATCAGATGCTCTCACATCGAGCGCTCCGCGGAAGATGCCCGGGAAGCAGAGTACGTTGTTGACCTGGTTCGGGTAATCGCTTCTTCCTGTGCTGACAACGGCTGCTCCTGCTGCTTTCGCCTCGTCCGGGAAAATCTCCGGCGTCGGATTTGCGCAGGCAAAGATGATCGGCTCTTTTGCATCGTACGTACCATATCGGGAGTGAGCGTACCCGGCGCAGAAACGCCAATAAAAATATCGGCTCCTTTGATTACCTCTGCAAGCGTGCCCTTCTCATGGTTGTAGTTTGTGATCTTCGCCATCTCCTCTTTGATCGGGTTGAGGCCGTCGCGTCCCTCGTAAATCGCACCTTTGCGGTCTGTCATGATGACGTTTTTGAGACCCATCGAAATCAGCAGGCGGATAATGGCGATTCCGGCTGCACCGGCTCCTGAGGTAACAATTTTGACTTCATCCAGTTTCTTTCCAACCAGTTTCAGCGCATTGATGACACCGGCCAGTGTGATCACGGCTGTTCCATGCTGATCATCGTGGAAAATCGGAATATCACAGCATTCCTTTAATTTCTTCTCGATCTCAAAACATCTCGGTGCGGAGATGTCCTCCAGGTTGACACCGCCGAAGCTTCCTGCGAGAAGACGCACGGTATTGACAATATCATCCACATCCTTGCTGCGCACGCAGAGCGGGATTGCATCGACACCACCGAATTCTTTAAACAACACGCATTTTCCTTCCATGACCGGCATGCCGGCCTCCGGGCCGATATCTCCAAGTCCGAGAACTGCGGTTCCATCTGTAACAACAGCTACCGTGTTCCATCTTCTGGTCAGCTCGTAGCTCTTGTTGACATCTTTCTGAATTTCCAGGCACGGCGCCGCCACACCCGGTGTATAGGCAAGACTCAAGGCATCTTTTGTATCTACGGCCGCCCGGGAAGTGACCTCAAGCTTTCCGCGTAATTCATAGTGCATCTTTAATGATTCTTTTGCGTAATCCATCGCTTTTTTCCTCCATTTCATGTGTGACTGCGTCTCATTAATAATAGGAAGAGAGATTCACGCGTCACACGGGATGTCTGTTCGCTGCACCCCTATTATAACAAGCGTTCTCTAAATTTCAACCGGTGTTTGATTAATGAAAAAATTTCCACTTTTCCACCAAAAACAGCTGCTTCATTTGCGAAATTTTATCAAAAATACTCTTTTTCTTTCTCTCAGCCGCAGTCCGATCCTGCCCGGAGGGCTTTTTTTGCTTTACAGTAAAATTCAACAAAGTTTTTTATAAAGCAAATCTGCCCGCCTCCCATCCTTTTCAGACTGGAAAACAGACAGATTTTTTTCTTTACTCCGCCACAATATTCTGCAGCCAGACTCCTTTCTTGACAAGGACAAATCCAATCACGCACTTGATCAGTCAACCGACATAACCATAAAGTAGATTGCGTAGATCGAAAGTCCGGTAAAACGGCTCAGGCAGAAAGCCACCGGCACACTGACAACCCAGATGAAGACGCTGTCGAACAGGAACGTGATGATCGTTTTTCCACCGGAGCGCAGGGTAAAGTAGCTTGCATGCAGGAATGCATTGACCGGCATGAACATGGCCACTTCCACGATGAAGATTGCCGCCATGTGGCGTACTTCGTCCGTCGTGTTGTAGAGGCGTGGGAAGATTGGAGCCACGAGCGCCATCAGCGCGCCGATCACAATGCAGAGTAATACGGAAAACGTGATCAGCTTCGTATCGGTATCCTTTGCCTCTTCCATCCTTCCGGCTCCGAGGAGCTGTCCGACGATGATGGCAACGGAATCGCCGAGTGCGATGAAACGACGTTGAACAGGTTCGAGATCGTGTTGGAGATATTCATCGCGGCTACGACATTCAGTCCACGCACGGAGTAACACTGCATCAGGATCGCAACGCCGCCTGCCCAGAACGTTTCGTTCAGCATCAGCGGTGTTCCTTTGATAAGGATCTGTTTCGTCAAAGCCGCCGGAACACGGATCGTGCGGTACAGATGCTTCGTAAAACGATATTTTTCTTTGTTTCCGTGCGTGCGGATCAGCACGATCGCCATCTCCACGTAACGGGACAGCACCGTTGCAACTGCCGCGCCGACAACTCCGAGCTGCGGTGCGCCGAATTTTCCGTAGATTAAAATATAATTAAAAATCAGATTGACAAATACGGCTGTGATACCGGCCTTCATCGGAAGCATCGTCTCGCCGCATTCGCGCAGCGTGCTGGCATAAAGCTGCACAAACAGGAACGGCGGAAGTCCTACCAGCATGACCTTCATATAAGAAATGCCATAGGCTAATGTCGCATTCATGTCCTGGCTTCCCTGATCTCCTGTCAGGTAGAGACGAATCAGAGGCTCGTGCGCACCAAGGAAAATAGTGATTGCCGCTGCCGTCAGGATCACGCCGATCCAGAGCTTGAAGCGGAAGGTGTTTCGCACACCCTCGTCGTTGCCCTGTCCGAAATACTGCGCAGTGAAAATTCCTGCACCGGATACCCCTCCGAAAATGCAAAGGTTATAGATAAAAAGAAGCTGGTTGACAATTGCAACGCCGGACATCTGCTCGGTACCGACCTGTCCTACCATGATGTTGTCGAGAAGACTGACAAAGTTGGTGATACCGTTCTGAATCATAATCGGCATCGCAACGCCAAGTACCATCAGGTAAAACCGTTTGTTCCCAATAAATTTTCTGTGTTTCTGCATGGTTTCCCCCTTTTCTTGCTGTATAAAATAAATGACATAAATCGGAGCCCTTCTGGATTTCTCCAGGCAGGCCCCGAACAGTAATGCTTATTATACACGATTCATGTTTAGAAAGAAAGATCCTTTTTATCTTTTTTCTGGCTTTTTTTGACATAAATCGCCGCAGTTCCAATTGCTTCAACAGGATTTTATTTTGTTTTTCCCATCATCTTCTCAAATTTTCCCGGAACTTTCACATAAACCTGGTATTTCTCCTTGTCAATGCTGCAAAGCGGCACAAAGGAAATGCCATCAACCGAAAAGTGCAGACCGTCTTTCTTTTCCACCTGCGCATCCAGTGTTTCTTCCGTTAATGGCAGGTGCAGGAAATCTTTTTCTTCCGTCAGCGCTGCCAGTACGTAAGGGCCATACAGCAGTGCTGCCGTATCACGCACATCTGGTGTCTTCTCCAGTCCTCCTTCTTGACCTTGATTTCATCCGCCCGGATCACATCGCGCCTTGTCTTTTCGGACGTCAGCAGCTCGATAAGATCCTGTTCCTGTGGACTTTGTCAAATCAATTTCTCAAGTAATGACAGAATCACCTTCAGCACACCGGCCAGTACCATCACAAAGATGGGATTCTTTTTGCCTTTCCGTAATAGAACAAGGCAGATGATAAAAATCGCGACAAGACTCCAGTTCGTCTGGGCCAGCCGGATGACCGTTCCGCCTTCGCTGCCCCAGAACGCCGTGACCAGGATCGAGATTCCTGCCGAACCAATCATGGCCACAACCGCCGGGCGGAGGGAGTGGAGGATTCCCTGGAGCATTGCCATTTCGCGGTATTTTAAATATAGCTTCGCAAGCAGTGTGACGAGAATACACGACGGCAGAATACATCCAAACGTTGCCACGAGCGCTCCTGGGATGCCTGCGATTTTAATTCCGACGAAGGTTGCCGAATTGACTGCGATCGGCCCCGGTGTCATCTGAGAGATGGTGATAAGATCCGTAAACTCCGACATCGAAAGCCAGCCGTGTCCCTGCACCACCTGTCCCTGAATCAGCGGCATGGCCGCATAGCCTCCGCCGAAGCTGAGCAGGCCGATCTGGAAAAAGCTTAAAAATAGCTGAAAATAAATCATTTCGCACCCCTCCGTTTCGCCAGAATCGTCCGCACCGCACCGATGACACCGCAGACCAGTACAATATAAATCACGTTGACCTTGAAAAAACAGGCTGCTGCAAACGCACAGACAAGAATCACCAGCGACAGCGGATCTTTTTCTTTCACAACCCCGGCTCCCATCTCATACGTCACGGATGCAATCACGGCTCCGACGCCTGCCTGCATTCCTTCGAGCATCTGGCTCACGAAAAAATTATCCCGGAACGCCTGATAGCAGACCGAAATCACAGAGATAATCAGAAACGGCGGAATAATCGTTCCAATAATCGAAACCAGCACACCAATCATCCCCGCCAGTTTATACCCGACAACAATCGCCCCATTCACCGCAATCGGCCCCGGCGATGACTGCGCAATCGCCACCAGATCGAGCATCTCATTCTCCTCTATCCAGTGGTACTCATCCACAAATTTCTTCTTCATCAGCGTCACAATCACATAACCGCCGCCGAACGTAAATGCACTCAGATACAGCGTGGAAAGGAACAGCTTCTGCAGTACCTTACGTTTTGACTCCATTCTTTTCACCTCGTTTTTTCCGATCTGTCTCCCGTTGTTTTTATATAATGAAAAAAATCCCGGTTTCCCGGGATCTTTCATAGTAAGCTGATGACGGGAATCGAACCCGTGACCTCCGCCTTACCAAGGCGACGCTCTACCGACTGAGCCAAGGCAGCACGTGCAATTCATCTTCTGCATTTCAAATGATATGCAACATTGATACTATACACTATTTTCAATCACTTTGTCAACAACCAGATTGTAAATCTTCTCTGTCTTGCTCTTAATTCTCTGAAGAGCATTATCAATGGTTTTCGGGCTTTTATCAAGGAGTCTTGCGATCGTTTTATAATCTGTTCCAAGCAAATGAAGATACAATACACGATTCTCAAGTCGCTGAGATTTTCCTCCAGCTTTGCCTCCAATATCTGCGCCCGTTCTCTGCCCACAAGCAATTCTTCCGGATTGCTCTGATCTCCTGCCTCCATCTTATCAAGCAGCGTACTTTGATCCTCTCCCTGCTCGTAAAACGAAATATAACTGTTTAACGGACTGTGTTTCTTCCTCTTTGATGCCTCAATCGCCGAATACATCTGTCTTGTGAATACAAAAGCTTTGCAAAACTGTAAAAAGACGTATCTTGATCCGTCTGATAATCCCGTACTGCTTTGAAAAAGTCCGATCATCCCCTCCTGAATAAGATCGTCATTCTCTCCCCCGAGAAGAAACATGGCATTTGCTTCTTTTCGCACCAGATTCTTATACTTTTCCATGAGATAATCCATGATTGTTTTGTCACCTTGACGGAATTTACAGATCAACTGCTCATCCGTCATACGTTCATACTTGGACATTCCTTTATACTCACTTTCCCGACATTACCTTCAAGCCTTATATTTCTCTTCGTTTCTCATGCCTTTTATTTTTTCAAACGCTGTCTTACAATCTCATAAGCGAGAACCCCTGTCGCCACAGAGGCATTCAGAGAATCAATGTCACCTTTCATGGGAATACTTGCCACAAAATCACAAGTTTCTTTAACCAGGCGGCTGACTCCTTCCCCTTCATTTCCAATCACAAGACCGATAGGACCTGTCAGATTCAGATCGTACATCAGCTTCCCACCATATCCGCACACACGACC
>ENA-OQJH01000539-OQJH01000539.1-human-gut-metagenome-genome-assembly--contig:-NODE-539-length-20399-cov-2.209846_pt1 | contig 20399 bp, 23 predicted proteins | sample MGYA00242597_ERZ504763 | MGnify/ENA primary metagenome ERZ504763 (study PRJEB26092, sample SAMD00036359) | human gut metagenome | host: Homo sapiens | study: EMG produced TPA metagenomics assembly of...
AGAGAATAAATATCATAAGTAAATGATAAAGACAAAACAAACGAGCCTTTGCATCTTTTTAAAACAACATTTAGCTGGCTCATTACTAAAAACAGATGAAGTCTACATTGAAAGAGACATTGATATCGTTTTTATCTGTTTTTTAAAGACAGAAAGCATACCACATTTTCTTCGTTAGCTTAAAAATTGATTTTTAATGGACAAACTTATTTTGTTCTACGAAATTGGGGTAATTTCGATTAGTAAGTATTATCTTTGCAAACTACAATGAGCAGCCCGGCAACAAATACTCTTTATTTATCCGGACATTGTTGCCAAATCGTTGTTCATTTGTATAAATCATTGATAATAAAAGAAATAATAGATTAATATGGCATTGCAATGTGGTATTGTAGGACTACCGAACGTGGGTAAGTCGACACTTTTCAACTGTTTGTCGAATGCGAAAGCACAGGCGGCAAATTTCCCTTTCTGTACAATTGAACCCAATGTAGGTGTAATCACTGTTCCTGACGAACGTCTGAACGCACTCGCTGAATTGGTGCACCCCCAACGAATTGTTCCTACAACTGTAGAAATCGTAGATATCGCCGGACTGGTGAAAGGCGCAAGCAAAGGTGAAGGACTGGGAAACAAGTTCCTTGCCAATATCCGTGAGACAGATGCAATTATCCACGTACTCCGTTGCTTCGATGACGACAATGTGACACACGTAGACGGAAGCGTAAATCCCGTCCGCGACAAAGAAATCATTGACTACGAACTTCAATTGAAAGACCTGGAAACCATCGAAAGCCGCATCCAGAAAGTACAGAAACAAGCACAGACGGGCGGAGACAAAGCTGCAAAGTTAGCTTACGATGTACTCGTTCAATATAAAGACGCATTGGAACAGGGAAAATCTGCACGTACAGTGACTTTTGAAACAAAAGACGAACAAAAGATTGCTCACGAACTGTTCTTATTGACCAGCAAGCCGGTAATGTATGTCTGCAACGTTGATGAAGCAAGCGCAGTAAACGGAAATAAATACGTAGATATGGTACGCGAAGCCGTAAAAGACGAGAATGCTCAAATCCTGATTGTCGCAGCCAAAACAGAAGCGGACATCGCCGAACTGGAAACGTACGAAGACCGTCAAATGTTCCTTGCCGAAGTAGGCTTGGAAGAATCGGGCGTAGCACGTCTTATCAAATCTGCTTATAAACTCCTGAATCTCGAAACATATTTCACTGCCGGTGTACAAGAAGTACGTGCCTGGACATACGAAAAAGGATGGAAGCTCCTCAATGTGCTGGAGTGATCCACACCGATTTTGAAAAAGGCTTTATCCGTGCCGAGGTTATCAAATACGATGATTATATCAAATACGGCTCGGAAGCAGCTGTGAAAGAAGCCGGAAAACTGGGTGTGGAAGGAAAAGAATATGTGGTGCAGGATGGCGACATCATGCATTTCCGTTTCAACGTGTGATTATCGGTTACCACCGACGACTTATTAATTACTAATTCGCTAACAATATGAAATATCTCATTGCAGGAACGGGAGGTGTAGGCGGCAGTATCGCAGGATTCTTGTCGCTGGCAGGCAAAGATGTAACCTGTATTGCCCGTGGAGCTCATTTGCAGTCGATTCAAACGAACGGTTTGAAACTGAAGTCGGATTTGAAGGGCGAACATACGCTCCGGATTCCGGCAACTACCGCTGAAGAATTCAATGGGAAAGCAGATGTGATATTTGTATGCGTGAAAGGTTATTCGGTCGATTCCATCGTAGAACTGATTAAAAGAGCAGCACACAAAGACACGGTTGTCATCCCTATCCTGAATGTGTACGGCACAGGGCCACGCATACAAAAGTTGGTACCGGAAGTCACTGTCCTCGACGGATGCATCTATATCGTAGGTTTCGTATCCGGTACAGGAGAAATCACCCAAATGGGAAAGATATTCCGGTTGATATACGGCGCTCATCGCGGCACAGTTGTAAAGCCCGGATTGCTGGAAGCCATCCAACAAGACTTGCAGGAAGCAGGCATAAAGGTAGACCTGTCACCGGACATCAACCGGGATACGTTTATCAAATGGTCGTTTATCTCCGCAATGGCTGTGACGGGTGCTTACTACGACGTTCCGATGGGAGAAGTGCAGAAACCGGGAAAGATACGGGATACATTTATCGGACTTTCTACGGAAAGCGCTGCCTTAGGAAAGAAACTGGGCGTCGAATTTCCCGAAGACCCAGTCAGCTACAACCTGAAAGTGATTGACAAGCTTGACCCCGAAAGTACCGCTTCTATGCAAAAAGACCTGGCACGCGGACACGACTCGGAAATACAGGGATTGCTCTTCGACATGATTGCAGCAGCCGAAGAACAGGGGAATAATATACCAACCTACCGGATGGTTGCGGAGAAATTCAAAAAATCTAATCATTAACATTAATCCAATATAGAATGAATACCATGCTATTATCCATCAACTGGAACCCGAACCCCGAACTATTCAACCTGTTCGGCATTTCTATCCGTTATTACGGATTATTGTGGGCAGTAGGAATATTCTTTGCTTATGTGGTTGTTCACTACCAGTACCGGGATAAAAAGATAGAGGAGAAAAAGTTTGACCCGCTTTTCTTTTATTGTTTCTTTGGTATTCTGATTGGTGCCCGCCTGGGACACTGTCTGTTCTATGATCCGGGATACTACTTGTCTCATTTTTGGGAAATGATTCTTCCTATCAAATTCATGCCGGACGGAAACTGGAAATTCACCGGATATGAAGGACTTGCCAGCCACGGCGGTACATTAGGACTGATAATCGCCCTTTGGCTGTATTGCCGCAAGACGAAACTCCATTATATGGACGTGCTGGATATGATTGCCGTAGCTACTCCAATCACCGCCTGCTTCATCCGCCTTGCCAACCTGATGAACTCCGAAATCATAGGCAAACCGTCTGATGTGCCCTGGGCATTCATATTCGAACGTGTAGATATGCTCCCCCGTCATCCGGGACAGCTCTACGAAGCCATCGCTTATCTTATCCTGTTCTTCATCATGATTTACCTGTATAAGAATTACAGCAAGAAACTGCACCGTGGCTTCTTCTTCGGGCTTTGTCTGACTTATATCTTCACCTTCCGCTTTTTCATCGAATTCCTAAAAGAATCAGGAAGATTTTGAAAACAGCATGATGTTCAATATGGGACAATGGTTAAGCGTTCCGTTTATCATAATAGGCGTCTATTTCATGTTCTTCTATGACAAGAAGAAAAAGAAAATAGCTAAATCAAAAAAGAGGGATTAGCGGTTCAAACATCACTAATCCCTCTTTTTTATCAATAAAACAAATGCCATTTCCCTAATGTCAGAACAACAATCGAAAACATATCCTAAGACATTATATACATTTTCAGCTTATTTCCCCCTGACTATCTTCTTAATATCATTCAGTTTATTCAGCGCTTCAATAGGAGTAAGATTATTCACATCAAGATTCAATATCTCATCGCGAATCTGACAGAGAATCGGATCGTCCAACTGGAAGAAGCTTAACTGCATACCTCCACGATTCTCGCTCACTTCTGCCAACGGTTTACCTGCTATGCCCTGTTGGCGATTATCAGATTCAAGCTGTTTCAATATCTCATTTGCACGTTTCACAATGCTTTTCGGCATACCGGCCATCTTTGCCACATGAATACCAAAAGAGTGTTCACTACCGCCACGTTCTAGTTTACGAAGGAAGATTACTTTATTATCAACTTCTTTCACCGATACATTATAATTCTTGATGCGCTTGAAAGATTTCTCCATCTCATTCAATTCATGATAGTGCGTGGCAAATAATGTACGTGCTTTTGCTTTGGGATGTTCATGGATATACTCTACAATTGCCCAGGCAATGGAAATACCATCATAAGTAGAAGTACCACGACCCAATTCGTCAAATAATACCAGACTCCGGGAAGAAACATTATTCAGGATATCTGCCGCTTCATTCATCTCTACCATAAATGTAGATTCGCCGACTGATATATTATCACTCGCTCCAACACGGGTAAATATCTTATCTACCAAACCAATGTGCGCACTCTCCGCAGGAACAAACGAGCCGATTTGAGCCAACAGCGTAATCAACGCCGTCTGACGCAAAAGTGCAGACTTACCGGCCATGTTCGGACCTGTAATAATAATAATCTGTTGCGTGTTGCTGTCCAGCATTACATCATTGGCAATATACTTCTCGCCTATCGGAAGTTGCTTTTCAATCACCGGGTGACGTCCCTGACGAATATCCAGTACGTCATTATCCTCAATAATCGGACGGATATAACGATTCTCACGGGCCACATTGGCAAATGACAACAAGCAGTCCAGACGTGCAATCTGATTCGCATTAATCTGTATCTGTGGAATAAATTCCATCAATGCCTGTACTAAGTCCGTATATAGCTGCGTTTCCAGAACCAGAATCTTATCCTCCGCTCCCAAAATCTTCTCTTCGTATTCTTTCAGTTCCTGCGTGATATAACGCTCTGCGTTGACCAACGTCTGTTTGCGAATCCATTCGGGTGGAACCTTATCCTTATGCACATTACGGACTTCGATATAATAACCGAATACATTATTATAAGCTACTTTCAAGCTCGGAATACCCGTCTCTTCGCTCTCCCGCTGTTGTATCTTTAGCAGATAATCTTTTCCTGAATAGGAGATTTGCCGCAATTCATCCAAGTCTGCGTTCACACCGTCCTGAATCACTCCACCTTTATTTATCAGTAAAGGAGGATCATTTTTAATCTCTTTGGCAATCCGGTCACGAATAGAAATACAAAGATTCAACTGTTCGCCAATGCGATTCAAGCTCGCATTATCAGCTTCCATACATGCCTGTTTTATCGGCTCAATTGCTTGCAAGGCAACTTCAACTGAACGACTTCACGAGGCGACACACGCCCTACAGCCACTTTGGAAATAATACGTTCCAGGTCACCTATCAGATGCAACTGTTCTTCAATCAGTTCCTTAAAATCAGGTTGGCGGAAGAAATATTCCACTACGTTCAAGCGTTCATTGATCGGTTTCTCATCCTTTAAGGGAAAAACCATCCAGCGTTTCAACAGACGCGCTCCCATCGGGCTGATTGTTCTGTCAATCACATTGAGCAGCTACTTCCGCCATCATTCATATTGCCAATCAGCTCAAGACTACGCACCGTGAACTTATCCAGACGGACGTATTTATCTTCTTCAATACGCGCCAATGAAGTGATGTGACCAATTTGCGTATGCTGCGTCATTGTCAGATACTGCAGGATAGCACCGGAAGCAATGATACCGTTCTTCAAGTGCTCTACTCCGAAACCTTTCAGATTCTTCGTTTCAAAGTGTTTCAGCAGTTTCTCACGGCAGTCGTTTCTGTAAATACCAGTCGTCCAGCTCGAATGTGAAGAACTTGTTACCGAAATTACCTTCAAACATCAGGCGTTGCCACGTTCAAAAAGAATTTCCTTAGGGGCAAAGTTATTCAACAGCTTGTCTATATAATCAAAAGGTCCTTCTGCAGTAAGGAATTCACCGGTAGAAATATCGAGAAAAGCAACTCCACAGGAAGCCTTTCCGAAATGAACGGCAGCCAGGAAGTTATTTTCTTTATAGTTCAGAACATTATCATTGATAGAAACACCGGGAGTAACCAATTCGGTAATGCCACGCTTCACCAGCTTCTTCGTCATTTTCGGGTCTTCGAGCTGGTCGCAGATGGCGACACGTTTTCCAGCACGAACCAGTTTCGGAAGGTAGGTATCAAGGGCATGATGAGGAAAACCTGCCATCTCGATAGTTTTTCCTTTCCCATTGGCACGTTTTGTCAGTGTGATCCCTAAAATTTCGGCTGCAACGATGGCATCCGTAGAATATGTTTCATAAAAGTCACCGCAACGAAACAGCATCACTGCATCCGGATGTTTTGCCTTCAAATCCAGAAACTGTTTCATCATCGGGGTGAGGACAATCTCTTCTTCGTTCACGGGTGTCTCCTTTTCTTTTTTGTTGAGTATATAATGAATTATCCTTGCAAAGATAACGGTTTTTCGGCAGAGAATCAACGGTATGCTCCGATTCAATTTTCAAAATAAATGTTGCATACCTTGAAAAAAGGAGAGTTTATTTCTTAATAAGTAGGAGAAAACTATTAAAACGTGTTATAAAACATGCTATTTTTCTTGGATAATTTGCTAATTTCCCAATAGTCCGTATCTTTGCAATGTGTTTTTCATAGTATTAGATTTAAGGTTAACAAAGGTTGGAGCAAGGCGTTGCTCCTTTTTTATGCCTATACGCTTCGTCCCTATTTGATATAAACCAGCAGAACTCTCTCTTTTCAATCATCAGATTATTTTGTCGCAATCTGAAATCCTAGAGATTCGGTTCAGAGCAGCCCCACCTTTAAAAATAGATTCATTCCTGTTTCAGAAAGGAATGAAACAAATTCTTTTATAAATGCCATATTTTAGTTTTAATGTAAATATTATTACAGTAATAGATGCAATAGAAACAAATGGTGTTACCAAAAAAATGTCAATAAAACTCCTATGCATTTCTGATAGATAACACTGTTTTGTAAAGCACTGTTATCCAGTCGGTTACTATTCGGGGCTTTCCTTTAAAACCAACGACCCGTTTCTCACCGAGAAACAACCTGTTCGACACCGAGAAACGAATTAACTGATAAAGTCCTAAACTTATAATTAAGGAAATTGTTAGTCTCTTTTATTTTTGACACTTCTATCGTAGGAATGCATATGTTGAAATATATTTCAATGATAATCTTATCATGTCCAAAATATAATGATATGGAATAAATTTATAACCATACATGAAACGAACCGTTTTGGGTATAGCAATTATGCCCCAAAATTGTCAAATTAAGCCACTTCTTTCTTGCCTTCTACAACATATCAAACTCCCCAATATGCAGTATAATGCAAAAAGCCAGTCGTAACATACCATGAACCAATTTTCTATACTTTATAAAAATATAATAAACATCGAATGATATTCACTCAAACAAAAGCACACATTTTAAATACAAATATTATCATTTTTCTTGTTTATATCAGCTAATAATAATACATTTGCATATATTCAAACCAATATAATACAATTATGAATAAAATTACCATTTTTTCATTAACATTACTTTTCGCTCTAATTTTACCTTTATTTGCAAATGCACAGGTAACAGTGAAAGGTATTGTAACTGACGAAAGTGGGGTACCATTAGTAGGCGTATCCGTCCGCTATAAGGAGCTCCCCCAAGTCGGTGTTACCACAGATATTGATGGTAAGTTTTCCATCAAAGAGATGAAAGAAGGCAAGACACTTGTTTTTTCTTACATTGGCATGAAAAATGTAGAGCACTTATTGAAAGGAGCAACACCTTTTATCAAAATTAAAATGGAATCTGCAACAAGTGAACTGGATCAAGTTGTCGTTACAGGTTATACCCAAACTACTTTTAAGAAAATGACTGGTTCTGTCGGAATTATCTCGGCCGACCAGTTAAAAGACCAAGCCCAACCAACGGTAGACGCCTCATGCAAGGTAAAATAGCAGGAGTGGCCGTATCAGCCATATCCGGACAACCTGGTAGTACACAAAAAATACGAATCAGAGGTACCAATACAATCACCGGAGATGGTGAGCCACTATGGGTTATCGACGGAGTTCCCATGCAAAGTGGAAGTACCGATATGCCTACCAGTGCTGAAATAAAATCCGGTCAATTTGACGACTTGTTCATGAATGGTGTCGCCGGCATCAATCCCAGTGACATAGAAAGTATTACTATTTTGAAAGATGCTTCAGCCGCTGCTATTTATGGTTCGCGAGCAGCCGGTGGAGTAATTGTTGTCACCACCAAAAAAGGCAAATCAGGAAAAGCCCAAATAAACTATTCAGGCAATGTATCAGTCACTTTACCCCCCAGCGGAACTACTCTTTGATGAATTCACAAGAGAAGCTTGCCTATGAACAGGGATTATGGGATGAATTCTCTGCTCCGGGATTTGAAGCCGGGGCAAATGACTATCCGGTGGTAGGAGTAGTAGGCATCATTCGTGCTGGTAGGGGAAAGTTTGCCGGATGGAGCAAAGAACAACAAGATACGTATATCGAAGAATTAGGTAAAACGAATACCGATTGGTACGATGAACTGTTTCGCAACAGTGTTTCTACCACCCACAACTTGTCCATTAATGGTGGTGGAGACAAATACACCTATTATACTTCACTAGCATATACCCGCAACGCCGGTTTATTGAAAAATAATGATTACGACCGTTATAACCTGACAGCTAATCTATCAATGCACCCCAGCCAGAAGTCAAGATTGACTTTGGGGCATCCATGTCTTATCAATATTCAAAGTCCCCGGCACTGAATAGTCTCGATCCTTTCCAATATGCTTATTTTGCCAATCCATACGAAGTCCGTATAACGAAGACGGCAGTTACCGGCAGATGAAACATATTATGCACTAGGAGAATATAACAATAAAAAGACTAGTTCCAAGATTATACCTGATTGTGGATTTAATGTACTTCGCGAAATGGACGAAACCTCTTCACGCACTAAGAATATAAAAACAATGGTTCGTGCAGGAATTGATTACAGCATTATCAACCATTTGCGTTTTGTGGGTCTGGCTTCATATACTTATTCCACCAACCGTCTAAAGGAAATATATGGTAAAAACACAAAAGCAGCTTTAGACAACCGTCTCTCTATCGATAACAATACTAATAAGGAATATGCTTCTATCTTGCAACGCAATGTAGATAATGAGAGCTATATGGTCCGCGGGCATTTTGCTTATGATGATTCTTTTGGAGACCACTCTGTCTCCCTTATAGCCGGTGCCGAATTCCGCGGAAGTAAATCAGACGGTTTGTACAGCAAACGATACGGTTACGACGAAATCACCGGAAATGCCATAACCCCACTTCCTGATGACCCGACAGGAGTAGGCTACGAGAAGCTGAAAGCCTATCTCGCTGCTATTGATGGCTCGAACGGAGAAACATGGAGCGAACAACGCTTTGTCTCTTTCTATGCATCTGCTGACTATTACTACAAAAACAAATATGTACTGAATGTCTCTTTCCGTACTGACGGTAGTTCTAATTTTGGTAGTGACAAACAATTTAATCCTAACTGGCAGCCGGCGCAGCGTGGAATGTTAGTGAAGAAGATTTCATGGCTTCGCTGAAACCCGTACTGAACAGATTAACACTCCGTATAGCAACCGGATTTACTGGTAACATCAACCGTAGTGTCAGCCCACAAATGATTATCAGTTACTACGATGACTACCGGAATATTTCCAACAATATTTATCATATAGGAAAAGTAGTTAGTCCACCGAATCCCAATCTACGTTGGGAAAGACGCAAGACGTGAAAGTGGCTCTTGATTTCGGAATGTTTAACGACCGCTTGACAGGTATAGTGGAAGGATACTACCGGAAAAGTAAAGACATTGTAACAGGTGTGCAAGTACTAAGCAGCACAGGATTCACCCAACAGAAATACAATACTGCCAATATTGACAACAAAGGTATCGAAACTACCCTGAATGGAACTCCTGTTAAAACAAAAGATTTCAGTCTGTCTCTTTCTGCCAACATAGCTTACAACAAGAATAAAGTGACCAAATATAAAGCTTCCTATAGCAGCATGGGATATAATAACTTATGGGAGGGCTATCCTGTAGACGCATCTATAGTGGGAGATACACAGGTATTGACCCCGAAACAGGATTATATACATACCAGTTGCGTCCCGATGCTGAAATACACACAGCTACCGACTTGAATAAGCCCGATAATTACCGGTATTATCTAGGCACGAGTGAAGCTCCCGTAACCGGAGGATTTAATGTAACCGCCGAATATAAAGGTATTCGCCTTAGCGATAAACGGAACTTTTGCCACAGGAGCCAAAAATTTTGAATTCATCAAGTCGCCAACTTCAGCTAGCACCGTAAGCGGTAATGGGGTATTTAATTACACAGAACGCGAACAAGTCTTCCAAAATGATTTGTTCGCACACCATCTGAATGTTCCGAAAGCAGCAGCCGACCGTTGGACGCCCAATAATACAAATGGCACTTATCCGCGCGTATGGAATCCGTTCGGTGAGGTTTACGGATTTGGCTATTATAACCCTATGCACAAAGAAATCACGCATGGAGCTTTCCTTACCAACTTATCTTATGCCAGAATTAAGAGCATCATTTAGGATATACGCTACCTAAGAAGTTAATAAGTAATTCGGCTCTCTCCAATGTAGATTTCTCTTTGTCACTGAACAACTTCTTCACATTCACCAGCTATTCAGGCATGGATCCTGAAACCCCCGGTGCTACTTATCCGATAAGCCGTTCTGTGATGTTTAGCGTAAATGTTGGATTTTAAATAACAATAAACGATGAAAAATAAACTATTCATATCTATCTATTGTGGTCTGATGATATTGTTGGCTTCCTGCAACAATTACTTAGACGTAAAGCCCAAAGGAAAGATAATTCCTGAAACAGCTGAAGATTTCGACCATTATCCATTATTGGTTGGATCAGATAGAAAAAGGAAGAGATGACGTTATCATTCCCAATCCAGAAGTAATGACAACTTTAGAGATGTTTGCCGATGACTTGAATGCAACGCTTGCCAGCAATTTCGGCTATACGAGCATTTATGTGGGAAGTGCCATTAACAAAAATCAGGCCACTTACAAAACACTCTACTCTGTTATCAAAGACTGTAATATGGTTATCGGCAACATGATGATACGGAATCCGATTTAGCTAGAACCCTATTGGGAACAGCCTGGAGCATTCGTTCTATTTGCTATTATAACCTTATGCAGCGCTACTGTGAGCCATACCAGCCGGAGACGGCAAAAGAGACTCTCGGACTTCCACTTGTCGACGATTTTGATATGGAAGCAAAGCCTGCACGCGCCAATCTGAAAGAAACTGCTGAATTTATAGAAGAAGGATTCCGAAAAGCCCTCTCATATAATGTGTCTAATGAAGACTTTATCTTTACTTCATCCGTAACAAAAGCCTACTTCGCACGTTTCTTCTTTTGGACACAGAACTGGAGTAATGCCATTACCTATGCCAAAGAAGTATTGGAAAAATACCCGATGCTGGAAGCTGACGAATATGTAGAAGCCATTAACCAGAAACAAGCAAAAGCACACAATGTCATTATCCGTTCATTCACCATGGATGATGATATAGGAACCATGAGTTACGCAACTGCACAAGCCGATATAAAATCAAGACCTGTCGACAGAAATTTGGTTGATTTATTTGCAGCCACCGACAATGACGTACGTCGCAGATGCAACTATGATTCCAAACGGATTGTCAATAAAATCATCACCACCAAGTTTCGTAGTGAAGAACTTTGCCTGATTATAGCCGAAGCCCACGCACATCTGAATCAGGAAACAGACGCACTAGGTTATCTTAACCAGCTTCGTTCCAAACGAATCACTCAGGATTATATAGCCTACACAATTGACAATCTCCCAGAAGTTTTCCAACAAAATATAAAAACCGACGCCACTGGGATCCCTTTGACAAAATTGATGTCAGCCATCCTCTGTGAACGCCGTAAAGAATTGTTTGTTGAAGGCGACCGCTGGTTTGAATTAAAACGCAACGGACGTCCGGAATTTTGGGTCGCTGCCAAAGGAAAGAAATTTATCACAGAAAAGTATCTTTATACTTTTCCTATTCCCAAAGCAGACATCAGATTATTTCCTGATTTGCTCATTCAAAATCCAGGCTACATAGAATAATTTATCCATAAAAAACAGAAACAGTTATGAAAAAGATACTATATATCCTATGTTTCATTCTCACAGGTTCTTCCGCTTTCTTGATCTCATGTGATAAACCGGAAGAACTGACACCCAAAGTAGATAATACATCAGAAGATTATTTACTTCCCACCGGAAGTATCCTGAATGCACAAGACCGTGAAGAAGTACAAGCATTATGGATGAATACAACAATGCCATTAACCAATAAAAAGGGATTAAAATGAAAACAAAAATCAGAATAACAGGCTTCTTTCTTCTAATGATTATACTAATCATAGTGTCGGCAGCTTGCAACGATGACGACTCGTCGGGTGCAAGTTATCTTTTAGTCGCTCCATATACATATTACCTTCTAACGGTAGCCTGGAAGTGGAATTGAGAGCTTCTGTAGCACCTGAAACAGACTTAAGCATTCCTGTCATCATTGAAGGTACTGCCATATTGGATGAAGACTATGAAATTTCTGCTAACGGGTTCATGATAAAAGCCGGAGAAACAAGTGCCACTTTAACCATTACTCCCAAAAACAACCTGACTGCCAACCGTGAAATCCGCCTTTCCATCAACCCGGTTTCCGGATATACGCTCGGTGACAAGAAAATAGCGATTATCCCCGTTGAAGTGAAAGAGCACATTATGTATACTTCAAGCCTGTTATCTATCGTCTGTTAAGTGAAATAGACATTAGAATCGAAGTGGAAGGAGAAAATAGCGGCAGCAGTTTCAGGGCAACAACAGACATCGTGTTGCCGATAGAAATAGACCCGTCCAGTACAGCTATATTGAACGAAGATTTTGAACTTGAAAACGGAATAACTTCCGTCACCATTCCAAAAGGATCTTACTACACACGTTTTAAGATAAAATAAAAGAAGGAGCAGAAGATTATACAGGAAAAAACGCTATCCTTAAACTAGGTACACCAGTTGACAACTCCGAACTCTACTATCCGGGCTCATTTGTATCCTATAATATAAAACTGGATCAGTCAAAGTTTACTGACATGCTGGGCAAATGGAAACCTGTGGAGATTAAAGATAAAGACAACTATGTATATGTTGGCATGCCTGACGAAGACTGGATAAATAGTCTGCCGGAAAACAATGGAGCTAATGACTACCTGGAATTTGTACATCAAGAAGATGGCACAGATAAAATAATCCCATATCTAACGGGAGATTTAAAGGACTTCTTTTGCAACCCTCAAGGCCACACTGTTGTTTTCGACCATATAGAGAAAGGTATCTATAACTGGATAGCTGATGAGGAATATGACGCTCCTTATTTCACCACCTCTCAAGTGAATCGTTGTTTCTCAAAGAGAAAAACAGAGCTCGGAAATGCATTTATAGGATTGGATAAGATAGATGATAATAATATTATCATTTACTTTCACGATTTTATACCAACTGATTTCTTCAGCTCAACGTTTGAAGAGTACGGTCATTATTTCGATGCGAGTTTCTTTGGTATAACCTACGCATTCACAAGGGTAGTAGAATAAACAAAACAGAAGAAAAACCTCATTAAAAGTATAAGCAATTAATTCATCTTATCACGAATTAATTGGCTTTTTTATATCTAATCATTTTATAGATTATATCTATTTCCGCAGTGCCTTCTCAATCGTAAACAACCGGTAATCATACTCCTCTTGCATTTCCCGGTTAGGTGCTACTGATTTCGCTCTCGTAAACTCACTTTTCAAATCCAACAGACAGCCATACCAGAATGGAGCCCGTTCAGGAGCAGAAGAATAAGGAATGCTCTCAATTGCCGTCATCCCCCGGTAAGGACAGACAGTCTGAATAGTCAGTTTAGAAGAAGCATTAGCTGTCTCATCTTTCCCTTTCGGCACATTTACATTCGACCAGGAAATGACAAAACTCAGCAATTGTCCCTGTAAGAAACGTTTCCAGTCGTCAGGCTCCTTTCCTACCCTTGCTTCCTTAAAAAGATGATTCTTTAAATCTTCGACAGCCTGCTGTTGCGTATAAGGGTCATCTGATTTACTTTCGCTAAGCCAAAGGTTATTGAGCTGTATTAATAGCAAATTGGCGAAAAACTTCTGTGAATAGTCAGCAGCGCTACCTGTCAGCGCACAATGATTCAACAAGTTCCCGATTGTTCCAATCCAGTTCATTTGCTGATAGCTTCCATCATCCACTGGTACGAACGACGTTGCAACTCTTTGGATACCGGTTGATAAGAAGGATAACTATCCCCTTGATAACTGTCATTCAAATAGATTCCACCAACTTGCTGCAATACATGCTTCACGTATTCATCCGCCTGATTGATAATTTCTCCATATAGTGAGGCTCGTTTTCATAGTTGAAATCTTCCTTGTCTAACCATTGGTTGCATTCGCCACTACTTTACCCAAATTCTCAAAAGCAATGGTTGCCGCACGAATAGCATCATTTCCCAAATCCATCTCCATTCCGCGAGGATCATAATAAGCTTTCCTGCTCTGCGGACGTTTAAAAAGCAATAATGGGTTCTGATTCCGTTCAGAAACCAGCTTCCGCAAATCCGATAATTCTTCTTGCGGTGTTTTCTTATTCATTGGCTGATAAAGATAACGAATCGCCCAATGGTCATATTCTCCCAGCACTTGTTGCGTCAAAGGTATATCAGCACTATAATTATCAACCGAAAGTAAATAGTTCATCGGCAACTTATCCATGACTGACGCAGATAGCCCATGTTTTTTTACAAACTCTTTCGACTGAAGCGAATCTACCGGATAAGCAATAGATCCTGCCATATTATCCGTCAATCCCAGACAATGCCCCCAATGCCTCAACAATAACGAAGTCAATGCTTCTTCCACCAAATCTTCATCCGGCATCAACGTGCGGGCTTTCTCGTTAAAGGAAGCTGTCTGTAAGAAATAATTCAGCTGAATTTTCGAAGCTAAATTATGAGGGATATAAATATTGGCACTTATTATTTCTCCTGTCAACGGATCACTCCAATAATTATCCGTAATCTGACCGGAAGGTGAAACGACATACCGGATACAAGACTTAGTAATACTGTTGGCATCAAATCCTATATCTTTAGGGTAAGGTTTCACATCTAACGCATTAGAAAAACCTATTTTCTGAAAGCTTTTGTTCCATATCTCAGCGCTACGATACACACACTTCTGCCATTTTTCAGGCAACAGCGTATCCACATAGAAAACAACAGGTTTATCAACAGCCAGGTTCCAGCGATTCACCCAATACTGTATGTTGCTGCCTTGCTCCTTATCCGAAAAATTCACCTTGCCGCTCCATAAAGTTCCGATACGAGGATCAGCCAAACGAGGACAATAATCCCCATCTTCCGGTAATAACATAAAAGTACGCTTCACAACTGCGCTGAAGGGAATATTTTCTGCTATCGGAAAAATACCGAATAATGACATCGCTAATTCATAGCTCATATAGCATGAAATAGATACATTATCTGGATAAGAAGCTATTCCGGATATCATTGATTGTTTCTGTTTGAAAGAGGCTTTACGCTTCACCCAGCCCCCCATCGTATTGTATGCTTTCGGATCAATCGGATTCATGTATTTATCATCCTGAAAAACATAAGATGTAACGTCAATCACCAAAGCGCTGTCCGGAGAATAAGCCTTTATAGAAAACTGATTTAAAATGACATCACTGAAACTTTTTTCCAGCGCATCTCCGATACGGGAATCTTGTTCTGTCACCGGACGGTCCGCTACTTGATATAACCTAACCAAAGAATCGGACCGGCAGAATTTCACTTGTAAAGGTGCAACAGGGCAAAAGCCAACAGATGATTCCTGCGGGTTACTTAGTTTATCGACTACACCTCCCATCAGCAAACGTTTACCCAACACATCTCTGGGTATTTCCATATATACTTTATTGTCTACCCAATAAGATTCATCAGTCCTTTAGTTTCGACGCTATTCGGTTTATCCTTCAACAGTTTTTCGTATGCGCTTTTGGGTTTAACCTGCTCTATTTTCCCTTTTTCTTTTTTTGGCAACAGCTCCAAAGGAGAAAAGACAAACACACCAAATACTGATAAAAAGAGCAAAAAGATATATTTATTCTTCATAATCATCTGTTTAATGCATTATTCATTTGATGAAGCAATAACTGATAATGAAGCCGCGTATCTTTATCAACATGTTGCTTCCGGCTGTTTAATAAATTACGTATGCGCAGGAAATAACCATAACACATACTATCCTGGTTTTTGGGAATAAAATACTCTGCCATCGGTTCGTCAAATCCAGCCACTGGATTAAACATACGCCCCAGATCGGACGCACAACAACATCCTTTATGCCCTACACCTGTTTTATGATGAAAAGCAGCTAACTGCCCCCATGCATCTTCTTCACTTTTCAATGATTTAGTATCTTTACTCAATCGGATTCCGGCAGTCGAAGCCAGGTGTTTGATAAACAAATTCTGCAGTTTCATTTGAGTAGCACTTAATTTACGTCCTTGTATAGTAGGATTCCATATATATGTATAAATATCATTCATACATTCATCAACATCATATCCTTCTTCTTTACCGGCTTTTAATGCGAGAATTCTACCCGGGCAGGAGCTTTCATCAATAATTTCATCATTACATCCCGCAAAGCATCCGATGGTTTCCCTACCATAGGCAGTACCTTCAGGACATTTTCATCATCCAGCCAATCCAAGGTCGCCAATTGCTCCAAAAAGTAATTCATCGCCTCTTTCTGCTTCTCTTTAGGTTCAACCTGCAAGGCTTCCACCTTATCACCAACCAATTTTTCATGCAAATAGATTCCTCCTATATTATGATATACATGCAACATATAAGTCAAATATTGCATGATTATACCATCGTAAATATCCGACCGATGTGTATAATCCACATCTTCTTCTCCTAGCCATTGATTCAGATTAGCCAGAATGTATTTCAGATTTTTCACTCCATATCGGGTTGCTTTCACAGCATCATCACCCAAATCTTCCGTTTGAGAACGAGGGTCGAGTATATCCGACTGCTGCTTGCCATACCGATATACAGGATTATCTGATAAATCCGTAATCCACTTCGAAGTGATGGCATATTCCTCTTCCGGAGTTTTAGCTTCCGGCACAGGTGTATAATTCCAGCGAATCAGATAATCGTCATACAAACCAAAATATGGCGGCATCATACGTACTCCCCGTTCCATATCACCAGGTTGTGCCACATAATTAAAACGCGCGTAATCCATAATGGAAGTGGTAGTACCATGCTTCTGCGTAAATGAAGGAGAACGGAGCGAATCTACGGGAATTACGGAAGAAGCACTCATATTATGCATAAATCCCAAACAATGACCCACTTCGTGAGAAACGACATAACGTAAAGCATCGTCCATCACCTCTCTTGGAATTACTTTATGACGTACACGCTTATCGGCTTGAGCAGTTTGAATAAACAGCCAATTATTCAACAATTTTATGACGTTATGGTACAGATATACCGAAGCATTCAATATTTCTCCACTACGAGGGTCAACCCACGATGGTCCCATTGCATTCTCAATCCCTATCGGAGCATAACGGATACATGAATATTTCAAATTATCCGCATCAAATTCCGGATCGTCTTTCGGAAATTCTTTAGCCTGGATAGCTTGTGTAAAACCGATTTTTTCAAATGGCTCATTCCATTGATTGACAGCTTCAAATATAGATGCTTTCCAACTTTCAGGAAAACAACTGTCTACGTAGAATACAATCGGTTTAATAGGAGTCACTTTCTTCCCTTCAATATAACCTCTCAAATCTGAAGGTTCCAAACGCCAACGATTTGCATAATAGATAGAACGAGTTGTCTGTTTAGCAGCTGAATATTCATTTTTTCATTGTAGGAAAATGCCAATTCTGCTATCCATCAATCGGGGACGATAAGGAATCGTATCCAATAATATAATCGAACGGGTTACCTTTGCGGTCAGAGGTTCGTCTTTTATGTCTTTCCCTTTGCCCCCAGTCAACGAATAAGTATAATTCAAGCAACTACGGACTGATATGTTATCTTCAAAAGCCTTAAAACCATCAATAAATGATTTGTTACTTTGAAATGAGGTCAAACGTTTACGTCCCCCTGATGTATTCACGCTGTATTTATCGAACGGGGACATTAATTTATTGTCACTTACAAAGAAATCGGTAACATCAAAAACAACTGCCGTACTGTCGTTATTATAAGCCGAAATATCAAATACTTGCAGAATGGCATTCATATTACTCATCTCAATAGCTGCCTTCAATCGGTGACCATTGTCATCACCCACATTATTGGTCTGCACTGCCGACAAGCAGACTTTATTATTCAATTTCTCAAAACGAAAATGAAGAGGTTCGGTAGGTTTCGAACCAATAATAGCATTCTTATTATCACTAATTTCTGTTACTGTAGAACCTAGTAACATATCACGTTGCAACATTAATAAGGGAAGTTCAAAATAAACTTTCTCCTTTACTTTATGTACAGTGATAAAACCTTCTGCTTTTGAATGATTAGATGAGAACAGTTTATCATAAGCAGTTTTTTCTTTCTCAACAGACTCCTTCTTTTTTGACTTTTTGCGTTTAAAAGAAATAGCATTTGCTGATACACTCCCTCCTAGTATAGAAAACACCAAAAGAGCCACCCAAATTCTTTTCATTTTGATAATAGTGTTAATTCATATTCTGTAATAGGATACAAATTTAAGAATTATAAAGAATTAACTCCAATAAAATCGACTTCCTCCAGAAAAACTACACAATATTTTTTGTAATACATCAACCTATAAATTACACTTCACTTATAAACTGCTCAAAACTATATTTAAAATCCTCATTCAATATTAGCTTATACTCCTTGGTGAATTGATCAAATGCAGTATATGCCATTCCCATACGTTTCAAATCCACTAAAGCACGGCACTTAACGCGAACAGACTCTTCATCTAATGAATCAAATCGCAGAATACAATTTGAGATTTGTATTCTCAAGTTATCATTTCCTACAAATTGCTTGCTATCTCTTAACCGACTCAGAAGATCAATCATTGAATCGGAATAATCTGCTTTAAAACTATCTACCCAATCAAATTGCATATTAGGAAGCAATTGACCAAATGAAGCCAGACTCAATAATTTTTCTAGATCTTCCTTATGGACCACATCTAAAGGCGCCATCTTTTGCATCAATTGATTTGCTATAGTATAATCATTATATACATGCCCCTTATTAAGAAAGTACCAATAACCATTTGCTGATGATATCTCCGTATCTCCTACCTCTTCCAACAAAAGACGTATCTTACGTATATTTACACTACGGTTATTAGAGAAACTCTCCTCGGACTTATCATACCACAACAATTCTTTTAACTTGATATTAGAAATCCCCTTATTATTCTGATTGGAATAAAGAATAATAACAGATAATAATTGACGCATAATAGGCGTAAATTTTCCGGTAATGTCTTTTAAATCCCGATTAATAACCTGAAATCCGTTTAGCATATAAATTCCTGGTGTGGTGTTCAATACAGGAGCTTCAAACGAGGAATATAGGTGGTCATTTTCTTGAATTTCTTTTTCACTATTTATATCTGAAACAACCCCTTCTTCTTTTCACAAATATCTTGTTGTGAAATAGATATAGCTTCTTTCTTATCATGCTTTCTGCTATTCTTTAATCTCCACCCAATTCCCCCTAAACCTGCTACACAAATACATATAAACAGTAATTTCCACCAAGTCCCCCTGTTTTCCTGTACTGTTATATTTTGAATAGGCAACACTGGAGATGCAATAGAATAAATATTAGCTTCATAATTATTCCCCTCTACTTGGTGAACTGTTACAGCGTAATAACATTTTTTCTGAAGCAAGATAAATTAAATCTGCATGAGAATTAACATCTAAGAAAGTATAAGGTATTGTATCACCTAAAACAGTTTCTTGTCCATTCTCCAAATTTAAATCTTTCAAAACTAGAGAAGATAGAAAACGACCTGAAGAAAAAAACAATCCTTTTGCATGTTCACCTTTTTCTACTTCATCAACTATCAACGTAGAAGCAGCTACCTCATCACAAAGATTCTCCGGTATAGCCCACTTTTTTTCCAAAGAATAATCATTCAAGTTCAATTTATACAAATCCTTATAATGAACGACCCCGTACTCTTGTTTACCCAAGTCATTTCCCAATCCTCCATAAATATAAACCAGCGAATCGGTCTTCCCTATGGCACTCAAATAGCGAGGAGTAATCACATCCGGCAACTCTCCCTTTATCACTTCACCCGACAGAGATATTCTATTCAACTCACGGGTATACAAATGAAATCCATATCCCAGAATTTGTACAATGGATGAATCTTTTGGATTGAAAACCGATTATGTTGTGTATAAGAAGACTGCCTTTTCCGTTGGATAGGAGTAGACCAACTTTGTTTGAAAATTGAAAAAGACAAATTCTCCCATC
>ENA-OQJH01000540-OQJH01000540.1-human-gut-metagenome-genome-assembly--contig:-NODE-540-length-20381-cov-2.941049_pt1 | contig 20381 bp, 21 predicted proteins | sample MGYA00242597_ERZ504763 | MGnify/ENA primary metagenome ERZ504763 (study PRJEB26092, sample SAMD00036359) | human gut metagenome | host: Homo sapiens | study: EMG produced TPA metagenomics assembly of...
ACCGCTGTTCCATGTGACAGTGATTACTGAAACTTCATTTGAATTTATAGGATGATATTGTATTTATCTTTTAGGAAACGCTTAATTTTTTTCCTTATTGTTTCCGCACTCTTTCTTTATCTCATAAACTTGGCATCCACCAGCGTACGATACCACCAGCCTTGTAGGAAAGTCCAGATGAAACCGACTTTACCGTCAAGGCAAGCCCCTTTCAGGAAATAACGGTAACAGAAATAGGCGAAGGAACGCCAAAACAAAGGTTGACGGACATATTTGTGCTTCTTCATTCGCTTAGCCTGCGCCTGTCGACTTATGTTCTTGTTCTCATCCATCTCGGCCGTACCTGTCAAGTCCAGTTCGATGTCCAGCAAGTCCACCGCCTCGCGTATAGCATAGTTCACGTGTTTGTGGCAGAACCAAGACAAGTCATTCAAATTATGGTCGCAGAAATCATGTTCAAATTCTACGGCACACCCTTCGGTCAACTGGATATGTTCGTCCATCAACCTTTGCTCACACATTCCCTTTCCGTATCGGAATACCCGCAACAACTTTACAGGATAAATACCCCGTTTCATCCATTTGCCCATAAATATGTGTCGGCGGTTGAAGATAATACCACTTACTTCTTCTGGTAGGGATGGCAACTTCTCATTCAACTCTTTCACCAATTCTGGCTGTAGATATTCATCCGCGTCTAAACGTAGTACCCATTTTGTGGAAAATGAAAGATTCTCTAAAGCCCAATTGAATTGTTCAGCCTGGTTTCCTGGCCATTCATGCTCCACTACTTCTGCACCAAACTCCTTGGCAATTTCCACTGTCCTATCCGAAGAAAAGCAATCTACGATATATACCTTCGATGCAAATTTTTTCACGTTCTCCAAGCACCTACGGATGTGGATTTCCTCATTGTAGGTGAGGATGATAACAGTAATGTCTGACATTTATTTATTGATTATTCTTCTCTTTATAAATGTAGCAGGGTTGCCTGCCACTATATCGTATTCATCAACATTTCTCGCTACTACTGCTCCTGCTCCAACTACAGCATATCTTCCGATCTTTATTCCAGGCAATAGCAAAGATTTCGCCCCGATGAACACATTATTACCGATAACCATTTTGCCAATCATCAAGGCATGTTTTCCAACGACAAATCATGTGTCCCGTTACATAGGTAGCTGTACTGTGATATGGTAACTCGTTCTTCCAATATTACAGGACCTAAATTATAGACTTCAGAATGCGGTCCAAGGCAAGACTTATGACCTAATGTAAGCAACCACGGAGCAAAAATTTTGCTTGATGGGAACACGAACGGTTGTCCGCTTATTTTAGCACCAAATAACTTTAGAAGCAATAACCGCCATTGGTTGAAAAAGTGCTTTGGAGTCGTCCTGTAAAATAATGTCCAGGTTATACGCCAAAGGTGTAAATAAATGACCTCTCTCAAATTCCACGATGTGGTATAGGCATCTTTCTGGGATGCAGTTTTGTACCAAAGTTTGTCATCCATGATTATCTGCTAACAAGATTTCAAAATTCCGAATATATTGCTCAGTAATACTCTCTACAGAAAATTCTTGCGCCCTTCGGTAAGCGGCCTCTCCCAATTCATATCGTAGTTTTGGGTTGTCTATCAACTTCTTTATTTGTTCTGTTAGCTGTTCCACTGCATTGTCTGCATGGTGATTAAATACCAACCCGTTTTTTCCGTCTTCGATGAAATCCGTGAAACACGCTAATCCTGACACTATAACAGGACGTCCTGCTCCCATGGCTTCCAATGGCGACACCCCGAAAGTTTCCCCTTGGTCAGCAATGGAAGGATAACAATATATATCACATTTTGACAACTCTTCGTTCAATGCTTGCGGGTCACTTATACCTCCAGGAAAAGAAATTTCCACGTCTGGACATAACCTCTTCAGTATATTTACGTATTCTATACCACTTCCGCCTTTTCCTGTTTCGTATGGTCCGATTAAAATTAAATGGATTTTATTGTCTTGGGAGAGATTTTGAGCCGCACAACATAACAAATCGAGACCTTTCTCCTTATGTATTCTTCCATGGTAGGTAATTATCACGGAATCAGAATCAATTCTTTTTCTTGAATACTTGAAATATTTAAGATTCAAAGGATTACAAACTATAACTATTTTAGGATTAGACCCAATTTCTTTTTCCAAAGCCTCCTTTACCGCATTCGACACACACGAAAATTGGTTCACTGCCTTGTAGAAATGGAACTGTCCTTTGGGCATTCGTGCCACATTATAAACAGTTTTCTTGTATTTCCATCCTACCAACGGACTTAGGATTGGTGCCCAAAATGTATTCTGAACCAATATATCGCAGGAACTTAATTTGAATAGCGATTTGAGTGTAAAAACAAAATCCTTTAATATGTCTCCATAGACTGATTTTGTGCGTTTGTAACCTCTTATTTTTATAATTTGTATAGAGCCGTTGAGATTGTAACACGAATCTTTCTTCGAGTAGAATATCACTTCATGTCCTTTAGCACTCATACATATGCCTACATAATACCATAGTCTTTCTACAGCTCCTAAGGCATTAGGTGGTAATGGTCCGAACGGACTTGTTATTATTCCTATTTTCATTTATGCCGTCTCCTTCTTTATGGAAGGAACGGCAATATTGAATATTACCCCCCTTTTTTTAACTTGTATTAACATTCTTTTCTTTATCTCTTTTGCAGGATTGCCGCCAACGACAGTCCAATGTTCAACATTCTTATAAACCGAGGCTGTTGCCCCGACAACCGCCCCTTGCCCTATGGTAACTCCCATACCCACAAAGGCTCTCGCTCCAATCCATGCTTGGTCTTCTATCACAATAGGGGCGGTAATCAACGGATTCAACGGCTTGCTTATGTCATGGCTAGCTGTACACAAGTAAGCCCCCTGTGAGACGGTAGTGTTCGCCCCGATTTTTATAGGAGCAACATTGTAACAGTCTACCTCCGAGGCTAAACAGCTGTATTCATCCATCTCCAAGTTAGAAGGGTAATATACCCTAGCTGAGGAATACACTATGGCTGTAGAATGGATTTTTGCCCCAAACAACCGCAACAAAAAACGCTTCCATCCACTTCCCATGCTTCGTGGCAATGGACGGGCAAACAAGCCCCACATCACACTCCACAGTAAACGTACCAATGGTGCTTCCTGCTTAGTGCATTGTGATATTTCGACAAATCAACCTTTGTTTCACTCATACACAAATTCAGGTTTCTCTCCTCCATGCAATATCCACTCATATAGTCGCTTCATCTTCTTACCAAGTACTTCTACGGAGTAGTTTTCGTACATTAGTCGTTTGCCGTTCACGCCCATACGCATTCTCTTCTCATTCGGAAGGCAGCGGCCTCCAACAGCGTTTGGTTAATACTTCTTGTCCGTTATCTATCCACCATCCGCAATGATGTTCTTCCAATTCCTGCCATGGCATCCCTCTCGAAGCTATAACCGGTACACCTCTCACCAACGCTTCCGTCACGATATTCCCGAAGTTCTCAAAGTCACTAGGCACTACGAGAAGTGACAGTCCTGTTATCGCATCATCTTTCTCTTTTCCTGTCAGAAATCCGGTAAATTCTACTACATTCTCTATTTTAAGCCGCTTCACTTCTGCTTCCAAGAATGTCTGATATGCTTTATCGCCACCACCTATTATCACCAAACGACACTCTTTTACTCTCTTTAGTTCATTGAAAGCGTAAATTAACCGTTCCACCCGTTTGCGTGGGTGTAGCCGTCCAAGATAGCCAACATTGAATATTGGCTTTTTCGGAATCTCACGGTCTATCACACCATTAATATCTATTGGATTGGGAAGCACTGCCACCGGATTTTTGAAGCCTAAAGCACGATAATACTCCATTTCCTCCTTGCAGGTGCCTGTACGCAAGCCGCTTCGGCGAACACCTTTTTTTGGTAAAGTTTCATCATCACTTTTTTAAGCAAAGCATGATGTGCCAATGCCTGTGGATAAAGCATTCCACGAGGAGAAACCACATATGGTTTCTCCACTTTTCGTGCATATCGGGAAATGGCAAGGCCATGATGCATCCATGTTCCGTGGATATGGTAGATGTCAACGTCCACTGCCTTTTTCAAACATTCATGAATATTATCCACGTATGCGAACGTCCCATACTTGCCGGAGTGGGTAAACCGGACGTTCAGGTCGGGAGCAATCAGCTTGCCATCTGAAGGTATCTGCTCGCACAAGGCCACAGTCTTTACTCCAGCCTTTTCAAGTCCTTTTAGTGTCAGGCTCATGCTCAACGCCGGACCACCGGCATTCACATTGAGCGAGCCGGAATGAAGTGTTGTTAGCAAAATATTGTGCATAATAAAGTTATTTTACAAAGCCGTACTCTCGTTCGAAATATTTATAATTTTCCAATGATTTTATATATTTCGCAGGATTTCCTGCATATAATCCAGGCGTATTATACTGCTTATTTAACAGCGAACATGCTCCTAATACTGAATAATCTGGCAGTATAGCACCTTTTAAAATAGTACATCGGGCACCGACAAAAGCATAATTTCCAATTCTAATGGGAGAAGTATCTTGCCTATTGTTTTTCAAATCTATACTATGCGTCATAAAAGCCGTTTCGAATCCTGCAATGGTACAGTAATCCCCTATGTATATTCCACCATTACAATCAAAATAATGTCGACTGGTTATGGACGTATTTTTACCTATTGAAAGTATACATTGTCTATTGTCAATATGAGAAAAATGTGAATACTTACGTACTTTTACATGAGTTACAGAAAAACCTGTAATCCAATTTCTTGATCCTATTTTTGAATTTTCATCTAAATAAAGGATGTCGATACTTTTTACCAAATTGAAATGTCCAATTTTTGCGTTCTTTTTAAGAATGACCTTCTTTGCCAAAACTATAGAATATCCTATCTTAACATTTTCATCTAAATCAAAATTCAATAGTATCCTTAAAAAGAATTTTCTAATTTTCCATGGGAATAAAAATAGAATAAGTTGTATAAACATAGACAAAGTATTAAGTGTATTATTTAAATAAATATGAATATGTATAACCAATAGATAACCACAGGTAATAAAAAAGAAATATTCCACTTGATAAAGTGTATCCCTCTGCATTGAGGTGTAATCCTATGAAAACAAGAGAAGATACCAACAAGATGGATTCGTTAAATGCATCTTTAACTAACATCACCACATATCGTATGTACATTGTAACGAATAGTATAAAAGAGACAATACCCGTACTAGATAAAATAAACAACCAACCGTTACCTGGCTCAACCATTCCCTCATTACCTCTTTCGCTCAAAGTTCCTACGACAGTAGCGAAACCACATCCTATAAATGGATTTTGCAAAAATTCTTCCATTCTTGCTTTCCAAGAAAAAGAGCGAGCTGTAATTAATCCACCCCGACTTTCTGAAATTGCAATTTTAGCTTGTACAGCTTCCGTGTAACTCCACCATAAAGGACTTGTTATTGCTAAAATAACTATAACACAGATGATTATCTTGAAAAACATCGCCATGTCATTGCGATAATAAAGGTAGAGACAAACAATTCCTGAAATAATCATAGACAATATTGCAGATCGTGATCCTGCCAATATACAGGATAATAAAGATATACAAATACCGACAATATAAAACATCTTATCTCGGAGTCCTTTATCCTGTTTGGTTATAAGGAATTTATATGTTAAATATATAGTAGATAACCCTGCTATAGGCCCCATTTGCATTGAGTGCAAAGTCATTCCACCATATAAGTGCCCACGTGTTGTTATCATGGCAGAAGGATAAATACAATATATCAGAAAGGATACAACTGTAACAAACACCAATCCCACAGATACATAATGAAAACAATTCCGTCTTAACGAATAAAGCCATTCACTGGTAAACAGAGGACCGACACTTCCGACTATAAGCAAAAAACCTGTAAATCTTAATCCTATATTATATTTTGCGTCAATGCTATTCCCTATAATAGATAAGAAGCAAAAGAATATAAATAGCAGAGTTGAATAATTAACCCTATGATATCCACTTATTATAATGTAAAATGCACAGATACCCCAAATAGAATAGTATATTGGAGCCGACGTCGTTGGTACAAACTTTATGATCCTAAGTATTGTGAATAAAGTTATAAATATTGCCAACGGTTGAGTTGAAGTTGTAGGATTAAAAGAGAACATATTTCAGATACACTTTACTCTTTGTTAATACGTTTGAAAAGTATGTACAAGCAATTATGGTAACAAAATTCATGCATAATGCGGAAAGTCCCATACTGAAAGCCCCTGTCATTTTAAATACTTCAACAAATGTATATATACCTATAAGAATACAAATGTCACGAAATATTGTTATTGCATACATTAACCAATTTCTATTTCTTGACATAAACTCGGAAGAAAATACATTATATATACTATTAAAAACAGTCGTATAGCAACATACAGCTAAAACTGAACTCAGACCATAAAATGTTTCTCCATAAAATTGCGTTATGCAATTGGATGATAAAACCACCAGAGTTGAAGGTATAAATGTAGATAAAGCATATATACCCATCATTGAATATAGAAGTCTGTTATGTTGCTCTTTATTTGATCCGAACTTAAATGGCTGAGAACAACATTTCTAAGTGTTATAGGAATAAATAAAATGACAGCAGCCATTGTGATGCAGCAGAATATAAGCCCACTTCTCCGTAATTCGTCAATTTCAATAGAAGTATGGAACCAAGCCAGTGAGTGATTGACAGGGACATCTCTTGAAGTGCAATAGGAAACGATTGCCGTAGAATGGATTTTAACGGAGCTTTCCCATTCCTGTTTAAAACAGCAAGTTGTTTTCTTAAAATATAGTGATTTAATGCACAATTGAAAATTTGTGATAAGAGTAATGCCCCAAGAGCACCATTAAATCCCCATATATATGTCAGACATATACTTAATATGAAATTACATATACCTGATAATATATTGATATAAGCCGTCTCTTTAAACAACTTAAAGCCTGCAAGTATCCCTATCTGTGAACTTGTTAAAGCATTGAATATAATTATTATAGAAAGACATTGTAATCCTATAGTCAATGATACATCTTCAAGATATATTGCTATATGCGAACTAAATATAAATACAAATAAGGCTATTAGCGTACTGAATGCCAACGTTATCTTCAAGATATTGTTTATCAATGAGTATAAAAGACTTTCATCGTTTTGTCTGTATTTTGCCACATATATAGTGGATGTATACCCCAAGCCCATTGTAGAAAATATCGCTATCAGTAACAATGTATTCCTCAAAAGTCCATATTCTCCAAAAATCTCTTTCCCCAAAAGACTGGCAATGATAATACCACCCAGCACTGTAAGCCCTTTTCCAAGTGCATTACCTAAAATAGTCCAAAAGGAATCATGAAATAGTTTGCTATGTATCAACTCTTTAACAGTCATACCTTTACATGTCTTAATTTACAAAATTCATTCCAACTATTTGGAAATATAATTGCTTTTAAATAAGGATTCATGTATATAATTCGAGCTATATAGTAAGATATTATTGTTGTAATGACTTGGCTGATGATCACAATTCCCCAATTCGTTCCCCATAACGGATAAATAATTATAAAAAGAATTTTTAGCAAAAATGGATGGATTATATATATGGGAAAAGAATACTCCCCGAGTTTCTTCAACAGACAACTATTTGATAAAATATTGCGAATTTGATATACAATGAAAAAGAACAAGAAAGGCATAGTTAATAGCAATCCCCATCTAACTTTATCATCAATAGGTACCTCTCCATCATGTTGTAATATAAAGCAAATAGTAGTTCCAAAAACAAATAGTATAGGTATGATAATATATAAGATACTATTTTTCCAATTCTTTATTATCCACAAACCAACAACGCCCATAAAAAAGGCTCCTAAAGCATATGTTATAGCAAAAGGAGAATAATTTTTAAGCAAATATATGACACTTTTGTCGAATGGTGCTCTGAACCCAAAAATGAAATATATAAAGAAAAATATACTTCCACAAAGAATTATCAAGTATTTTAATATTTCCGATGTATCATTGTCATAATATATATCCTTTAGAATTATCATAGAAAACATTACCGGTAAGAACCAAAGAAATTGTAATCCTGTAAAATAGTCAATATTATATCCATTACCAGTCAGGATGGTAAGTAAGAAATCATTCCAAATGTTTATCCGTTTCAATCATTTGAGATGATACGTTTTCAGGTATAACCCCTAATATGTTTCCTACATAGTTTAATAAAGAAAGAAACAGAAAAAGTATTATAAATGGATAATATAGTCTTATAACATAATCTCTTATCCTTATAAAAGATATTTTCTTATGTGGATAAAGAAAAGGCAACATAAAGAATGCCTGAATATGGAACAGATATAAATATACCATTCCAATCCGACTTTCAGAAGAAAAGAATGAATTATGCCCCAATATAATCAAAAATATAAGCAATCCCTTGATTGCTGTAGACTCTTCACGACTTATTAAACTTTCATTTTGCATTTTTTATTTAACATTGTATTGTATTCACCCCTTCACAAGCTATTTGATTTATTTTTTTAACATTCTACCTAAGTCTTTTTCGACATAGTCTAAACTGACATCATAACAATTGTCAATGGGATGATTTGAAATGTAAATGTATCAGGTTGTTATTTCTTTGTTTCTGAAGAATACGAATGTTTATCTCTTGAAAGGTTTCAATTTCAATTCATACATGCGGCCTATTGCCTCAAGAGTGTCATCATATTTGATTTGCACTCTGTCAATTTCCGCTTCATAAGCCGTTGGTAGATTTGATACAGCCCTTAATTCATTAATTATCGTATAAATGACATTCATTACTGCTTCGATCTTATTTTTTGACACATAACTTTCATCCAGCGGATAAGGGTATGAGAGTAAAGACTCTTGAAGTTTTCTTATCACGTTATCTACATAAAAACAAGTATCTAAAAGTTTTAAATCCTTAAGTTCCTGTCTATTATCTTTCTTTTGAATTTCTGTGTATGTTGTAGAAACTAAATAGGTGACTTCATAGTTGAATTTTGCAGCTAAGCTTTCCGCTTCTAATTTTTGTGCTATGCGTGATTGATCTTTTAAAGGACAAATAAGCGGCTTGATACGATTGCGATATATGTAAACAATACCTTTTGAGATAAATAAAAAAATTAAAAAGAAAAGAGAGATAATAGGAACAAAAAGGATCATATTAGAAACCTCTTTTTCTATATATCCTGCTACACAAGTAGAAATGACACCAGAAAAAATAGGTACTGTAATTTCATCTATCAATTGAGACCTGTCATCCTTTTGTCTTTGTTGAATTTTTGATAATTCACGATAAATATGGTAGCGTATATTTGAGTAATCTGTTCTCATTTCTCACATAATCTATGATTTCCAGACAAAGTATTGTACAAATCTCTAATAGTCGCATTATCGACCATTGCCCCATGAATTATATCCAAATGTTTCATGAGAGATCCTATCAAGAAACGATAGCATGGCAGATGTCTGACATTATAAAGTTTAACGTATGCATGATTCATTTCCATGCACTGTTGATGTAGGGCTGGTGTCGAATGAATAATATCTATCGTATTCGTTACTATTCTCTCTATAACTACCGGAATTTTTAATGAATGTTTACGCTTTCTATAAGGTCGCATAGCAGTTTTTATTTCAGCTTTTGAAACTTTTGGCAGATTCTCTTCTTCGTTAAGCTTTTCTTGAAGATAGATAATGCCGTTTTTGTATGCACTTTTCTTGGGGTCTTTTCCGTAAAAATGCCCTATCAAAGTAATTGCATAAATCAATCCTCTATTTTTACAATAGTCTATGCGCTTGTCGTTGTAGCTTTCTTTATAATGGATTTTATTATAGCGAGTTATTCTAATTCTATTCAATAAATACATAATGTAGTACTACATATTTGATTCAATCTCTTCTAAAAACATCCCTCGTATAAACTTTTTCCTCCACATCGTCCAAGCAAACGTCATAGCGATTGGCAATGATGGCATGGCTTTGCATTTTAAACGCAGTAAGGTCATTCACCACTTTACTGCCGAAGAAAGTGCTTCCGCTTTCTAATGTGGGTTCATAAATGATTATTTCTGCACCTTTCGCCTTGATACGTTTCATCACTCCTTGAATGGAGGACTGACGGAAATTGTCGCTGTTTGATTTCATGGTTAAGCGATAAACTCCAATAACACATTTTTTTTCTTCATTGGGATTGAAATTACCACGATTGTAGTAGTCATAATAACCTGCCTTATTCAGCACCCGATCTGCAATGAAGTCTTTGCGAGTACGGTTGCTTTCAACGATTGCTTGTATCAAGTTTTCGGGCACGTCCGCATAGTTAGCAAGCAGTTGCTTCGTATCCTTGGGTAGACAATAGCCGCCATACCCGAACGATGGATTATTATAATGCGTGCCGATACGAGGGTCGAGGCTCACGCCGTTGATAATGGCTTGCGTGTCCAATCCTTTCATTTCGGCATAGGTGTCCAATTCGTTGAAGTAGCTCACACGCAGAGCTAAATAGGTGTTGGCAAAAAGTTTCACCGCCTCAGCTTCCGTTAAACCCATGAAAAGCGTGTTAACGTTTTCTTTTACTGCTCCTTCCTGCAACAAGGCAGCAAACGTATGGGCGACTCTGTCCAAACGAGCATCACGTTCCGGTCTTCCCACAATGATACGGCTGGGGTAGAGGTTATCGTATAAAGCCTTGCTTTCACGCAGGAACTCTGGTGAGAAAATCACGTTCTCAGTATTGAGTTTTTTACGTACACTTTCAGTGTAGCCTACAGGAATAGTACTCTTGATGACCATGATAGCGTTAGGATTAACATTCTTCACCAATCCAATCACTTCCTCTACATGGCTCGTGTCAAAATAGTTTTTCACTGGATCATAATTGGTAGGTGTAGCTATTACCACGAAGTCGGCATCCCGATAGGCAGCGACACCATCAAGAGTAGCTGTCAGGTTCAGCGTTTTTTCCACCAAATACTTTTCGATATAATCATCCTGTATAGGTGACACTCGACAGTTTATCTTCTCCACTCTTTCGGGAATGACATCAACGGCAGTCACTTCATGGTGCTGCGCCAAGAGTGTGGCAATGCTCATCCAACGTAGCCTGTCCCAGCTACAGCAATCTTATACGTTTTCATTTTGTTATTCAAAATAATACTTTGATATTTTTTTATTACAATTCATTATATCATACTTTGTATCCTGATCTATAACAATTTAATATCAGTCGTATAAACAAATTTTTAATAAGCTATTATCAAAAAAATAGTTATCCTTAAAATCAATTAGATAGTTTGCTATCATCACTATAATTCTTAATAATAGGTAATAATAATAATGCCTCACAGAATAGAGGAGTAGCTTTACATTCAAATTCTTCACTTGTAGCAGTTTTGATTTCCGGATCTTGTCCTAATGCGGAAACAGGTACAACCTTAACATCCTTAAATGTTTTCTGCAAATAGAGTAAGTCGCTTCTACTTGCTGTGCGATTCGTTTTTCAGATATAGCAGCTTCGCTTTCCTCTTCTTGTCCCTTGGCGACTTCCTTTATTGCCTCTTCTGCCAATTGAGACATATTTTTGATGGCATTTAAAGCTACAGCAAATTTATTATCACCTTTTTCATTCGGAAATTCCCATGTTGTCATATATTTACCAGCTCCATCAGTTCCAACTTGTTCCAGGAACTTGTTTTTTACAAGCTTATCTATCCACTGTCGCAAGAACATGCCTTCGCCGATATATAAATCAGCTTTAGGAATGACAAGCATAAATGTACGGTCGATTAATTCTTCCTTATTTCCATGCATCTGCTTGAGTTTAGAAATGAAATCTATCAAGAGAGCATGGCTGTCCATGCATCCTCTTCCAGACTCGGCATGGTTGTCTTTCTGTTCCTTTATTTTTTTCCACTCATCAGTAGAACTTCATTGGTGAGGGTCATCAAATGACGCCATGCAACCAAATCAAATAGGAAGATTATATTGTTAGCATTAGCTAAAGGGGATTCTATTTCTTCAAAGTTAGTTTCCTTTTGAAGCATTTCTTCAAATTTTTCACCAGCAATATCATTAATGACTAGATATGAAACTTTAGACGGTTCTGCTGCCTGAAACAATTTTAATTGTAAAGACGTTCGGCTTCCTGTTTCAGTTGCTCCGGACCATTTACCATCGTCATAATGTTGCTCATAATAATCAAGCAACATTTTACTTAATGGAGAGCATGGTTCAAATATCATTTTTAATTTGGCTGCTGCTCGTTTTACTTGTACAATGGTTGCTTGTAGTAATGTTGTCTTACTTGAAGCCGTTCCTCCTACTAACAAAAGACTTTCAGTTGGTTCTTCTTTAGGTAACCAGCCACATATTTCTGCTTCGACCTCTACTTCATCTTTTATGAGTGAAATTTTTTTCTGATTATGAAACCTTCTAGTATATGCCGCTCCGGATGGAATTGTAGCTGGAGCCCCCGCACATACAAAATCAGTCATATAAAGAATAACATCTTTCAAACCATCTACATGTTGAAGCAAATTGTCCAATTTGGCTTTATTGGTATTACTACCAAGACAAAGTGTATCGGCAAGCTCATCAATATTTTTTTGTGCTTCTTCTGTGTTTTGTTCTACGAAATCGCAATATGATTGGAATTGATTTTTGAGTTTTGATATGAAATATGAAGACTTTAACAATAAGGCTAATGTCTTCCAATCTCGGAAAATAGAATAGTTACCAAAAGAAAATTTCTCAATAACCAAATCGTAAACAGCACCTTCTGTGTCTCCAAAATAAACTTCCAAAATGGCAATAAGCTTTGAAAGGCTTTCAGTCGCATTTTTCTCCTTATCATACAGGGCTATTTTTTGGCAATATTCCATGATGGTCGGCAATCTTCGTCTTAACTGTTCTAAAATTATGTTTCCTCTGTGATTTTCTTCACAGTCTGTATCGTTTAGTTTATTGATTATATAAATTGCCGGTACTTCAATGGTAAGAAGTCTGTCTATCTTGGGTTGTTCAAAAGTCAGATCTATCAGTCCTCCATTCAAATGAGGGGGTTCAAAGATACGTAGGAACTTTTCCCCCGTGTATTTTCTTTCTTCAAATGCTGACAGCCGAGGAACGTCCCTCACAACATCGTCGATTTTCTCCATATTAAGTTCTCCTATGAACTTTGATACTTTCTCAGCTATGGGAGAATTTATAGACCCATCAGATTGCATATTTTCTTGATCAACGGAATAACACGTGTCTTTAGAGTAATAGTTTATTTCACGAGAATTATGTCTTCTCAATGAATTTTCTATCATGAAGATTGTTTGCCTGTACAATTCCAATTGATGATTCATTATGGAACATGTGTTTGGAGTGAATTTCAGTCTATAGCTGGTTGAATACTGAAGACTCATTTCGCGTCCACAACAAGGACATATAATGGAACCATGTTGTTGATCCAATGTGTTCCAAAAATCTTCTTTAGTGTTTCGATATTGTATCATATTTTAAATTTAAGTTGTTTGTTTTTTTTATGTTAAACTTTAAAAATATACTTGGTCGCAAATACTGTAAATTTTCTCTACTTGAAATATATTTTTTCCCGACTGGAACAACATATTTTACTTTCCTTAAGTTACATATCAGCTACTTCCGATAATTCCTGTTCCAACTGGCATGATATCTACAGAATTAAGGTGCGAAAGCTCTCGAGTGTTGGACATAAAGACATGTCAAATCGTTCGAGTAGCGATATAATGTTATGATAGTCAAACGATAGACTACATCTAATCCGTTGTTAAGATTGAGATATTACTTTTCTATAACTATAAATTTAGAACCATGTTGCCACGGTAATAGCTTGAAAAGTCGTAGAGACATTTGAAGCGACCAACTTGACGTGGCATATGTTAGTAGATACCCCCGTGATGGCAAGATTCCTTGCGACACCTATACTAACTCAAAAAGGGTTGTTTCAAAATAAACTGCTTAGAATTTGTATAGATATTATTCAAAAATGTTAATTGTGAATCATTATAACTTCGATTCGAAAAAGCCTTGCTATCCGAACTTTGATGTGGTCAAGGAGTATTGTGGCCTTGAATCTGTTGTCTAATCTGTTTTCAATTATCACAAATTGGTTTTGAATACTTGTTCGTGACCGATTTGTGGTAATTTTTGTTTGTATATGGCTTCCTTCAAGATCATAAAGCGATGGACATCACTTCCTAGCAGATCGTAGAAGCCGTTTTTCATCAACCATTCGGCTTTCTTCCTTATCCTCGCACCGTATGCACCACTCAATGAAAAGAGATTGAGCTGGAATTTCACGTTTAGCCTTTTAGTTGGCAGTACTCTGATTCTCCCATATAACATACCGTTCCGGATGGGCAAGGACAAGATGATAACCTTTAGCCTTGATGCGAAACAGGATGTTGCTTAATCCTATTGGTGGGCTAAAGTAGGAAGTTTCCACCAGTAGATGGTCACCGTTCTCACCTAAGGGAAGCAGGTCTTTCTTTTCTAACCGTTCCTCAAAAGGTTGTCGAGCATGTTTTCAGCCGCAAGATGCAGAATTATCGGACCGATGTAAAGGGCTTGCAGTTCTATGAAACGTTCCCTGAGAAGAGCAGTGGTGTTAGGTATATCTTCCATGATGTGGGGAGTGAGCCAAACTTCTCGAATACCTAACCTCTCGTATTCTGCAAGGATTTGCAGGGCTTCTTCCACCGTTTGTACCCCATCATCTACACCGGGCAGGATATGACTGTGCCAATCAGTGCGTCCTTGCAAGATACCACTTTCCTGCAATAAGTATCTTTTTTGAATGGCCACATCGTCTTACCTTTTATCTGAATCATACGGATAACCGCAACCATAGCCATAATGGTAACCATAGCGATAACCGTACTTGTAACTCCTGTTGTTCACTTCCGTACCATTGAGCACCAGTGCCATATTTTTGAATTTCTTTTCCTTGTAAAAAATTTCCAGTTCGTTCAGCATGGAACGTTCTAGCAAACCGGTACGAACAACAAACAGCATTCGATCCGCTTGCGACTCTATGATTTGTGTGTCAGCCACTAATTCTACCGGTGGACAGTCTATCAGAATGTAATCAAATTCTTTGCGGAAACTGTTCATCAGTGTGACGAATCGTTCCTTTTCAAGCAATTCTGTCGGGTTGGGAGGGATAGTTCCTACCGGCAGAATGAACAGGTTTGCATAATCCGGAACCGGCTGGATGATTTCATCCAATTGTTCCAACCGTTCTCCTAAATAATCACTCAGACCTGTTTTCGGTGAACCGACATAGGCTGACGCACTTCCATGCCGCAAGTCTCCGTCAATAACCAATATTCGTTTTCCTTTAATGGACAGACTGGCAGCAAGATTCATTGTCAGGAAAGTCTTTCCACTACCGGGATTGAACGAACTCACCACCAATATCTGCGAGTGTTTTTCCTCACCAGACATGAACTCCACGTTAGTTCGCAGGACACGGAAGGCCTCGTTAATCAGGTCACGCTTGCCTTCCTTGACAACCACAGAGTTCTTTTCTTTCACTTTTTTTGTTAGAATTGCTCGGCGGGACTTCTGTCCACACAAAGGGATCTCTCCGGCAAAAGGTAGGGAGAGGTTTTCCAGATCTTTTCGACCCCGAATCTTCGTGTTCATGTTCTCGCGCATGAAAATAATCACAGCAGGGATCAATAATCCGAGAGCAAAAGCCACCAGCAAGATATTACGGCGTACCGGTGCCGTAGGTACCATACTGCCCATGGGAGGGGTGATGATGCGGGTGTTGTAGGCTGTAAACGCTTGGGACAATTCATTTTCTTCTCGTTTTTGCAATAAAAAAGAGATAAAGCGCCTCCTTCACTTTTTGCTGACGTTCTACCGAAAGAAGATATTTGGCTTGTGTCGGGTTGGCCGCTATGCGGTCAGTTGTCTGCTGCTCGTTGCGTTGCAAGTTCCGAATCCGGGTATTTAACGTCACTTCCAAATTGTCGATGGATGAAATGATAGCCCCCCGGATAGTTGCCAATGACTGGTCTAGATCCATGACCAAAGGATTTTGCTCGCTACTGTTTGCTACTAGATTATTCCGTTGTAACTGAAGCGTATTGTATTCGGAAATTTGTTTTTCAATTCCGACATTTTCTAAGCCAGAATTGGCAGGAAGTAACTGGTTTTGCTCAGCCGTAGTGGCCAGATAATTACGGATATATCTTACCATGGAAAGTTGAGTGCTCAACGCAAGGATTTGCGAACTGGTCTGGCTGCTTTGCGCCATATACAGGTTGGAAGCCGCCTGTACGTCAGGTAGAAGATGCTCGCTTTTGTAAGAGGATATATTTTCGTCCACATTACCCAGTTCACCTTCTATTACTGCCAATCGATCACTGATGAAAAGACTAGTGCTAACAGCAACCTGATTTTTGTCCTTCACCCAGTTTTCATTATAAACGGCTATCACCGTATTTAGAATATCTTCCGCACGGGCCGGGGACACGTCCCTATAGCTTAAGCTCAATACCGTTGACTCCTCGTCGTTCAAAGCAACGGAAAGGCGGGAAGAGCAGGTTCCGACCGCTCCATACAACCCGGAACGGACTACATGCACTTTATACTCCGTTCCACGAACATAACCGGACGTTGCTTCTAAGGTAACCTTTCCAAGTGGAGTATTTAACGTGCCGGGAAATTTTCCTGTAACAGGCTTGACCTCCTTAAGCAACTCACCTTTCAGTACAAAATCAGAAGTTGCACACGTCCGTCTTTGTAGACGTTTACCGTGAATCCGGCAAAATCATTCTCCTGAATCCCGGCAATGTTCGCTTGAAAAGGCAGTGTCATTCCATAAAGTAACCGGTCATGAAAACGTCCTGGAGCATAATAGCTCATGTCCAAATGGAGACGTTTCACCACTTCCGTCATGACGGAAGGAGACTGCAAAGCGACCAGTTCATTGTTGACGTTCGTCGCCGAACGAAACAAACCGAAATTATCAAAGCCTTCAATATCGGATGAGATAGACCGTCCCCGGTATTCCCGTTTGACCAAAGTTCCGCTGTACGAGTATAAACCGGAGGTGTTTTTAGCAAATAATAATAGCCGATTCCGAATGCTACGAGCAAGGAAAGGACAAACCATTGCCATTTGGCGGCACAGAGATAGAACAGATCTTGTATGCGTAGGAAATCATCAGCCTGTCCCGGTTTTGTATTGTTTTGTATTGCCATGAGCTATTTTGTTAAACGAAATTATTAATTATTTTACAATAAGAACCGCAATACTGGTCAACAATGAAGCGAGAGAGATCCAGAAAGAGGTACTTCGCACATTATTCCCGTTCACAGTGGATTGGCGGGCTTTTGTACTGTTCGGTTCCACATACACCACATCGTTCTGTTGCAGGTGATAGGCGGGAGATGTATAAATATGTTCCCCGGAAGTCAGATTAACTCCATACACTCGTTGTGTGTTACCCTCCTGGCGTAATACAAGCACTTTTTCCCGGTTCCCGTAAATGGTTAGGTCTCCAGCCATGCTCAGTGCGTCGAGAATCGTCAACCGGTCGCGGTCGATGTTGAACCGCCCGGGAGCGTTTACTTCCCCCATGACGGAAAAACAAAGATTCATAAACTCTACAGTTACAACTGGATCTTTCACTAAATTTTTGGAAACCAACTCATCCTTTATATAGGAGGCAATTTCAACACGTTTCATTCCTGCCACATGAATTTTTCCGAGTACGGGAAAATCAATGTTTCCTTGATCATCCACAGTATATCCAGAAACACCTTGATTATAACCGACAGAGCCTCGTAAAGAAGATTGTCCCAATTGTCTGGTTACGTAAGGAAGATTGAAAAGGTCTGTCAGTTGCGGATCACGACTGTTCACTATGATGGAAATCTTGTCTTCCGGACGGACCCTAATTTCCAAGGAATCTGCAATTACCACCTCACTTTCCCCTGGATGAAGATCCTGAAAATAAACGATATTTTTAGATGTTGAGCAGGAACTCAATAAACAAGCCACTGAAAGGAGCAAGAAGATGAATTTTAATAATATTTTCATGTAAATATTTTTAACTTAAATTTAATAATTTCTTTTTCGTATGCAAGCGGATAGCGTAATTAATACATAATTGCATTGACGTCCATAAAACGATATCCGTAATGAGTAACCAAACCGTTTCGATCTTTTCTGCCAGTATCCAATTAAATCCAATAAAAACAAGGATACACATAAGATGGTCACCATGACGGTACGAACACGTATTCCGGTACGAAGCAGTTTATGATGAAAATGGTTCTGATCTGGCAGGAACGGGTTCTTCTTTTCACGTAAACGGTGTACGACCACACGGACCACATCAAACAGAGGCACTATCAAAGTGGAAAAAGCCAGAATCATGTCCGTATTCATTCTTTCTCCATTTTTCGTATCTGCCATACTCAGGTGAATGACCAGCAAACTGATAATATAACCTAAAGTCAAGCTTCCCGCATCCCCCATGAAGAGCTTATGCCCCCGTTGTGCATTACCGAAAACATTATAAAACCAAAATGGTATCAACACACCAAATGTCGTAAATGCGAGTAAAGAATAAATGTATTCTTCTCGTACGGCACAAACCGTACCCAATACAACTAACGAAATGCAGCATAATCCGGAGGCCAGACCATCGATACCATCTATCAAATTTATCGCATTAGTAATGTATACTACAACAAACAGGGTAAGAGGAATCCCCAGAAAGATTGGGATCTCATAAATCCCGAACAATCCTCCGAGAGAATTGATCCATTCTCCCGGACAGACAAGCAACAAGCCGCTTAGAATTTGCACCAAAAATTTATGGCGATAGCTTAAACTGATTAAATCATCCGTTATACCAACCAAATAAAGCATCATGCTCCCCACGGCAAAAAAAAGAAACTCGCAAAGGACTTGATTTGCATCTAGATTTTCAAGCGGAAAACCTAAATGATAGCGTATTCCCATGATTAAACAGAGGGAAATCAATATGACTGGAAAAAAAGACAAGCCTCCCAAACGCGGAACAGGTAGAGTATGTACCTTCCGCTTGTCCGGCTCATCAAACAAACGCTTCTTGTAAGATATTAACAAGATTTTAGGGATGACAATCATTCCAAGAGTTACAGCGACCATCCATCCCCCCAATATGAAATAGAGAAAATAGTTCATATGTAAAAATGTTCAGTATTTCAAATCATGTTTTATGGTATTTTTGCTAAAAAACATTTTGGTATATAGGAAGTAACCACTGCACAGACACCTTCTATGACAACAACCAGACGGCTGTTTTTCCGTATACGGCAAATATACCCTTCTGCACCTTTGAATTTCCCGTCAATCACCTTTACATGTTCCCCACAATGAAATTTAGGTTCATCCGCACCAAAATATTCCATACCTTGCTCCCCGGACGAGGAAACCAGCATAAAAATATTCATTTCACGTTCAGGAATGGCAAGAGGCCTCTTTCTCCCGTCCTTGTTTCTTGTATACAAAATCACTTTGTCTTTGAATCGCTCCTGTACATTCACAGCCTCTAATATTGTGGATTGAAAAAACATTAGTGAATTGATAACAGGTTTACGGATAGTTTTTTTATTCCATTCCGAACAATCAACACCTCTTCACAAGGTATATAGGATTTTATTTGTTCTTTTTCCAAGGATTCCTCTATTTCAAAAACTTTGTTATAAAATACTTTTAGAGCGAACCAATGTTTGGCGTTACATGTTAGGGAGTTCAATGAGTGTTATGTTTATTTTAGTTAAAAAAAGGACATACTTCCCATTCCTGCACTTTTACCTTAGATTTTAAGATAAAGAAGTACAGCAATCAAGGTTATCCGCATATTTTCAATATGAAAATTCGGATCTCGGACCATTCCTGACTACAGTAAATGGAAGACCGTAACCCTGTATTTTTTACGTTTCTACGTAAGAGATGGAGATGCTGTTCTTTTGCTTGATAAACAGACTAATAAACCGAACAAAAAAATGTTTTTTGCTCGGTTTAATCGGTTTGTAACTCGAATATATACTTAAGCAAACAATAGGAATAAGATCCTTTCATTTTACAAATGAATCAGGATGTTATTTAGAATCATATTAAATTATCTCATAATATATTGATAATCAATTAGATATAGGTACCGGGGGGGGGGG
>ENA-OQJH01000541-OQJH01000541.1-human-gut-metagenome-genome-assembly--contig:-NODE-541-length-20369-cov-1.977522_pt1 | contig 20369 bp, 25 predicted proteins | sample MGYA00242597_ERZ504763 | MGnify/ENA primary metagenome ERZ504763 (study PRJEB26092, sample SAMD00036359) | human gut metagenome | host: Homo sapiens | study: EMG produced TPA metagenomics assembly of...
CGGGGATTCAGGGACCGAAAACTCTTCAGAGTGTTCGGATCGTTACCGATGCTGATACCTACGCAGAACATGAGTCCGCAGAGGGCATAGTAACTAAGTTTACTGTCGGTGAAGTCGTATGGAATGAGATGGTAAACTCCACAAAGAGTGCCGATAATGAAAAAAGAGACAATAATCAAACTACCTTTCATGCTTTTGTCTCCTTTCCTTTACTATATAATAGGTACCACAACCCCCATGCGCATAGAGTACTTCCTATGACCGCAGCTACCGTGATGATAACAGCTTCCAGTCCAAGAGTGTGTAATCCTTTGATGATAGATTCATTACCCCCTACATCTATTCCGAGAAGAAAGAGAAGAATCCATATAAGGAGAGTGATTATCTTGTGTATCCATGATAGTCTTTTACTGCGTAACAAGTAGCCAAGAAGCATGCCTGTCAGCATAATTCCAATAATGATAAACATAGTTAGTGCCTGCTTTTTGGCTGCAAAGATAGTATTAAATGTAAATCTTGGCTAATCTCTTCTACGATTTCTTTCATGGCTATTGACAGACATTCGACCATATCATCCACGCAAGCGGCATTGACAGACGGTGAATCTTCAAAACTACGGTTTATCGCAGTCTGCTATCCATAATTTATGATTTGTTTTCATCGTTGTGGTTTTCTATATGAATGATCTTACTTGTCTCCGTACTGATTCCAATCATCCCAATTCCTCCATGTACATTGCTGGGGTACTTGATTGGTTCATTTATTGTTTCATCGTAAGCGTCGGAATCTACCAGGTTAAGTGCTTTCAGATAGTAATATTCTGTTTCCGTGATGCTTAAAAGACGTACAATAATATCCATCTTTACATTGGTGCCGTATTCAGGAAATCCGTCAATATCTGTCTGGTTGTAAACCGTCATTGTGTAAGATGTATTTTTGAATCGTGAGTCGTCGAATACACCATATATATTCTTTACGGTGTCGAACATGCCGTTGTCTTCGTCATCGCTGTTGGTGGGCTGTCCGTCTGTCAGCACAATATCCTCGCGGGATATAAATGATAGCGATGTATTGTCCGGCTGACAAATTCCCCTGTTTCTTCATTATAGTCTTTCACTGTCATTTGTTTATCCATGATAAGTCGGTAGTAATTATCTTCGTTGGATCGATCTTTGATATTGATTTTGTATCGGAGAAAATTCTGCGTATAATAATACTTTGTCATTGGAATGGTGACCGTATCGATATCAGCTATTTCATGTGGACGCTGTGGTACGGTCACTTCAGCATGCGTGATATTGGCCGTCGTCTGTGAGGGCGTCAATACGAACTACATCTCCGGGAGTAAATTTGCTGGAAATATGGAAACGGCATTGCATATCTCCTTCCGTTTGGGGTGGGAGCGGACGTAAACTTTCTGATAACTGTCCGTTAACACGTACTTCCACCGTGGCATTTTCTACATGAGTGGCGTATCCTCTTCCCGTGAAATTGAGATAGAGAACGTTGGTCAGACTGTCTGCGTTGATTAGTGCGTTCATCACTAGTTTGGGGGGATTGTCCTTTACACTAAAAGGGAGTTCGTTTTCGCAAGAAACTGTTGTCAGCAATGCTATTAACAGGATAAATGGATAACATATACGAGTTCTCATAATGGGTTTAGAATTTATAAGTGTAAGTGAATGATGGAATTAATGGAAGTATAGTATACTTCTTGATAATCGGTTTGTTGGGATCGTTTTTGCTGGTGCTGCGATATACAAAGGTAGGATTCATCGCATTATATGCATTATACAGACTGATATTCCAGGTACGCATACCATGTTTGGTCTTTTTGTTGAAATTGACTCCCACATTCAACCGGTGACTGGCTGGTAACCGGTAATTATTACGATGCTCCACATACGAAGCTTCTCCGATGGTGGGTGAAGTTACGCCTGAATCAAAATAATCTCCATATCCATATCCTCCTCCAAATCCGTTGTTTGTGCCGTCGCTAGGACGGATGACAGCGGTTTTCTCTTCGGGGATTGTACTTGTTCCGCCTGTATAGAACACCCAGGAAGCACCGATGTCGATACGTTCGCTGAATTTATGGTTGATTGTCAGGTTGATATTGTGTCTTCGGTCATATTTATATGGGAACCGTTCACCGTTGTTGATACCGCCTTTGGCAAACTGACGATCACTTTTGGATAAAGTGTAGGACAACCATCCCGTTGTTCTTCCAAGGGTTTTCTGTGCCATAAACTCAATGCCGGCCGAACGTCCTTTGCCCATTTCCACTTTGTTTTCCCAACCGGAGGAAGAACCGAAGAAACTGACGCCTTCCTTATATTCCAGCACATTATACATATCCTTATAATACCCTTCTACCGAGAATTCCCATCCTTTGATTCCCGTATAGTATCCGCCCAATGAATATTGGTGGGAGCGCATCGGCTTGATCTTTTTAGTGACCGGAACCCATAAATCCGTAGGCATGGCAATGGGCATTGACGATAGTAAATGTACATATTGGCTCATTTGGGTATAAGATGCTTTCAGGGTTACATCTTTTCCCAACTGATAGCGTGCGGAAACACGTGGTTGCAAAGAAAAGTAACTTTGTTTTTGCACATGAAACAATGAGAAATGCAGTCCGAGATTCAGGCGCAGACGATCATTCATCTTGATGTTGTCTTCCAGGTAAGCGGATAACTCATGTCCGTAAATCCGGTTGTTGGCTATGCTGTGGTAGGTTGTGTCCAGGTCTATTTTATCTCCTGTCTTATTGGAGATTTTAGAGGTCATAACTTCCGGGCGGAAACGATGATAGATATATCCTGTTCCAAATTTGAGGTGGTGTTTGGGAGATGGATTATAATCGAAGTCGATCTGGTAATTCCAATCATTGATTCCCGAACGGTAATCGGCTGAATACCGGTTGGTAAATGATGTACCGCTACTGCGAGATATTGATTGTTGGTATATGAGTTGATGTCGAATAAATAGTTGCTGTAGGAGACTGTCGTATTGCAGAATAAACGGTTGTTGAATACATAGTTCCATCTGGCAGAAAGAATCGTGTTTCCCCAATTCATTTTGCTTCCGTCTTTGAAATCTGTATTTCCGTCATAATTGGCAGCAAAATGATCCTTTCCATTGTAGGCAGATAGATAGACGCGGCTCCGGTCGGAGAATTTATGATTGATTTTGGCATTGATGTCATAAAAATAATAACTGTATTCCTCGTCATCCGGCATGAATGGTTTAGCGATGAGGTCGAGATACGAACGTCTGGCGGAAATATTGAAAGACGTTTTCCCTTTCACAATCGGACCCTCCAGGTTGATTTTGCTAGTTAGTAGTCCGATACTAAGTGTGCCGTGGTATTTCTGCATATCTCCGTCATTGGTACGGACGTCGATGACAGAAGAAAGCCGTCCGCCGAAACGTGCCGGAAAAGAACTTTTGAATAGTGTTACTTTTTTGACGGCTTCCGGAGTAAAAACCGAAAAGAATCCGAACATATGGTCTACGTTATATACAGGAATCCCGTCAAGTAAGATTAGATTTTGATCCGGGCTTCCACCACGTATATACAGTCCGGCAGATCCATCTACTCCTGCCTGTACGCCGGGCATCAGTTGGATGGCTTTCATTACATCTGCCTCTCCCAGTATGCTCGGAGTATTTTTTATTTGCGTCATTGGAATTTCGATAGATCCCATTTGGGTGGCTATAGTTCCTGTCTCGGTTTTGTCGGAAACGATGACTACTTCCTGCAATTGCGTGTTACCCTGCATGCGGATATTTAATAATGTATCTTGTGAGAGCGTAAAATGATGCGCTTCTGTGGCATAGCCCAGATAGGAGAAACGCAGTTCGGTTTCTCCTTCGGGCAGGGTGATGCTGTAAAAACCGTAAGGATTGGTGGTTGTTCCTTGATTTTGATGACTCTCAATGATGTTGGTTCCAATCAACGTCTCGGAAGACGTCCCATCAGTGACATATCCGCTGATAGTGAACTTGCGGCTTACAGTTTTTGATTCTTTTTTCTTTTGCAGAAGGATATGCCGGCCGGTGAACTGATAACTGATCTGCTCATTTTTGAACGCAAGGTCAAGTATCTCACGCAAAGGCTTATCCTTTACTTGCAAATTGATTTTATGTTTTATGGTAATTTCCTCACTGTAGATAAAGGAATATCCGGTTGAATTCTCAATCCGTTTGACGAATTCTTTCAATGTGGCGTTTCGTAGTGTCAGCGAAGTCGGGCGTCCGCATTTTGCGCGTATATTTGTGTGGTGATAAGGAATGCTACCCCTATCAGAACAATGGTTCTGACAGGGAAGCGATCTTGGAATATAATATTCATCTTAGTCTGGTTTAGCAGTGATAATAATCTGTTTATTGTTTTGTGAGTAGTCGAAATAACCGGCATTATGTAATACAGATAAAATAGTTGTCAGGTCTTCTCCATTGCGGAAGCGTGCTGTGATCCGGTAATTTTGCAAAGCCGTGTCGGCTATGTGAATCGTTGCTCCGAATGAATTGGATAGTTCGCGGGCAATCTCCTGCAAAGGTAGGTCGTCGAATATAAACTCTCCCTGCCGCCAGGAAATTTCATCTTCTACGTTTTCTAAAACCTTGCGGGTGAGTTTTTCTTCCACCTTATTATATATAGCAATCTCATTCGGCTTCAAAATCATACGAACTGACTTACTTTTATTGCTGACTGCTACCGAACCTGTCAATAACGTTGTCTTTACATCTGGATTGTTCTGATAGGCATCTACGTTGAAGTGAGTTCCCAACACCTGAACGTCAATCGTTTCAGTCTGCACGATAAACGGATGTTTCTTGTCTTTGCTTATTTCAAAATAAGCCTCCCCATTTAGCTCCACTTCCCGCTTGTCCGATTTGAACTTTTCAGGATAAGAAAGTGAAGAATAATGGTTGAGAGTGACGGTGCTGCCATCAGGAAGACAGACCGTGCGTGTCTCTGCCAAGGTGGAAACCGTTTGTATCGTGACCGGTTGCATATATAAATAGGCTGTCCATACCGATAGGCAAAGTAGAGCTACTGCCGCCGCTGCCGAGAAAGTACGTATCAGTGTCAGACGCCGGGTATGTGACTTCAGTCTTTTCTCTAGTTCCGGGTAACTGGCTGTTGCTGAAAACCGCCCTCGCGGTGAACGCGTGGAAGCGACGAGCTTGTTCAGTATTTCTTCTAATTCCGTATCGGTAAATTTCATAGTTCTTTCTGTATTACTTTTGATCTGTTATTTTCGTTTCAACAGAATGGTTAGTTTGCTGATTCCTCCTTCTTTCCACTGGGGAGTGCAGGATAAAGTGACATTCTGCTTCTTCAATATCATCTGTTTAGGATAGATTTTTATGACAGTTGTTGCTGACTTCTTACCTGCTTTGATGATTACTTTCTTTTCTGTTAGCTGTACCACTGCTGCTTGTCCTACTACCGGGGGAGGTGTGGCAAGTACTACCGTCCGGTCTTCTTTTGTTTTTTCTGTTGCAACAATTTTAATTTTCAACTCACATTCGGATTTGTCGCTTTCACATTCTACTGTTTCCTTCGAATGTTCAAATCCTGCATAGTCCTTTGGTAGGTTGTCGTTGTCATTGTTGCATGAAAACAGGCACAGACAAACTGAAAGAAGGACAAAGATTCCCATGTTTGCGTCATTTAGCTTTTTCATTTTCTGTCTTTTTTAGTGATTGATTGACTTATTTGTTGATAAAGACCGGAGGGGGACAGAAACTCCCTACGCTCTTTGTCTAAAAGAATGTTAATCTATTTCGGCCCGGCTAATCATCTCTTTTAAACGTGTGATTGCTTTCTGAAGTTGTGCGTCCACTGTATTCATGCTGATGCCTAATTCTTCTGCTACTTGTGCGTAACTCTGTTTTTCTTCACGGATGCGGATGAACACTTCCCTGCAACGATCCGGAAGCCGGTCGAGTGCTTTTACGTAAAGAGCGAACAGTTCTTCACTGATGAGCGATTCTTCCGGTGAATAGCTTTGTTCTTGAGGCTCCGGCAGAGAATCGGGATGAATAAGCGTATGTCTTGATTCTTTTTCCAGATAATTGAGCGAAGCATTTTTGACGAGAATGAAACAATAATCTTCAATGTTTCTCACATCAAGCAAATTGCTGCGTTGCTTCCATAGTTTCAGGAATACATCGAGAACGATTTCCTGCGACCATTCTTCCTGTTTCACATAATAATAGGCAATACGAAAGAGACGGTCGTAAGTCATCTTGTAAAAGTCCCGGAAAGCAGTTTGCGAATCCAGTTCTTTCATTTGCCGCAATAACTTTCTTACTTCTGATTCGGTCATCGGCTTTTTGTTTGTTTGGTTAGTCTACCCAAAGTAAATCACTCATTATACTGTCGGAAATAAAAATCCCTTCACGCGTCAGGCGCAAAGCTCCGTTGTATTCCTCCAGTTTACCATTTTTCAGATAAGGTGCAGCCATTTTTTGGCAATACTCCCACATTTCATTGCCGAACATCTGTTTCAGTTTCTCTATAGGTGTTCCCCATACGGTACGTATGGTAGTGATAATAAATTCGTTGTAGCGGGTGGTTGGGGCCAGATACTCTGTCTCGAAAGCACGGCAGTCTTCTTCTATACCTTTTATATAGGTGTCGATTGCAGACACATTCCATTCCCGTGTCATTCCGTCAAAAGAATGTGCCGATGGTCCGCATCCCAGATAAGCTATTCCTTCCAATAGGAAGTGTTGTGGCGGGAATATTTTCCGGGGCGGCAGAAATTGGAAATCTCATAGTGTTCAAATCCTGCTTTCTGCAAATGCTCTATCAGTAATGTGAAAAAATCTAAACTGGAGTCTTCGTCTACCTCGGATATCTGGTGCTGTTTTAACATATTATATATAGGTGTATCTTCCTCATAAATCAAGTGATAGGCGGAGATATGCTCTACATTCAGACTGATAGCCTGGCTGAGATCGTTTTCCCATCGTTCTTTTGTTTCTCCGGGCAATCCGTAAATTAGGTCGATACTGATGTTCTGGAAACCGGCTTTCCGGCATCTGTCAATTGCTTCGATGGCTGTACGGGCATTGTGGCGGCGTCTCAATAGTTTGAGCGTAGCGTCATCAAAAGTCTGTATTCCCATGCTGAGGCGGTTGAAAGGAAGTGAGGAAAGCATTTCCAGATATTCCTGCGATAAATCATCCGGATTAGCTTCCAGAGTGATTTCCTGACAATGATTCAATCCGTAGTGCTCGCGGATGGTATCAAAAATCTGTTCAAAATCCTCTTTTTCCAGTTGAGACGGGGTTCCGCCACCGAAATAAATAGTTTCTATATCTTCTCCTTTCAGGTATTCTTACGCATCGCCAACTCCCGGCAGAGAGCCTGTACATAACGGGTTTTGAGTTCGCTGCGAGTGGTTGAGTAAAAGTCGCAGTAGATGCAGCGCGTTGCAAAAGGAATATGAAGATAGATACCTGCCATAGCTATGCTGTTTGGGTTTGTGGGTGTAAAAGTAAGACTATTATTAGATATATCAAAAAAGCTGTTGACGGAAATTATTTATAGTGGGGCAGGAATACGCTAAATAGATAATTCTCCCATCGATTAGTAGAAGATAATTTCCTGCAATGCTGAATTTAAGATCTTTTCTTTTATAAATAAGATTCGAACTAGTATCCGGGTTTCGTTTACTTAAGTCAAACGATAGAATGACTTAAGTTAAACTATCGCTTGACTTAAGTCAAAGAACTGATTAGGCAACGGGGAAACTATTGTATGAAAGGAAAACAACTAAAAATAACATCGTGCCGGATTACTCGTTGCAACTATGAAATTAGTTTATAGCCATGCGAAAATAATTTTTAACCCGTTTCGAAAAATGTTCATGTTAAAGATGTGTTACATAACATTGTTTAGTAACACTGCCATAAGTGTTGCTTTTCCCCCAATTAATCCCTAATTTGCGCATCACAAAATTAATGGTATGTGAGAAACATACTGAGTAATTACTAAAATCTTATATATTATGAAAGTATATCAGACTAATGAAATCAAGAACATTGCCTTGTTGGGAAGTTCTGGCTCTGGGAAAACCACTCTCGTGGAAGCGATGCTTTTCGAGAGTGGTGTTATAAAACGTCGCGGATCTGTTGCCGCAAAAAACACAGTTAGCGATTATTTTCCTGTTGAACAAGAGTATGGTTACTCCGTTTTCTCCACCGTTCTCCATGTAGAATGGAATAACAAAAAACTTAATATTATTGACTGTCCGGGATCGGACGACTTCGTAGGCAGCACAGTGACTGCACTAAATGTGACCGACACAGCAATTATCCTTCTCAATGGCCAATACGGTGTCGAAGTCGGTACACAAAATCACTTCCGTTATACAGAAAAGCTGAATAAACCTGTTATTTTTCTAGTCAACCAGCTTGATAATGAAAAATGCGATTATGATAATATCCTCGAACAGCTGAAAGAGGCATACGGCTCTAAGGTTGTTCCTATCCAATATCCGATAGCTACCGGTCCGGGCTTTAATGCGCTGATCGACGTATTGTTGATGAAGAAATACTCATGGAAACCCGAAGGAGGGGCTCCGACAATCGAAGATATTCCGGCAGAAGAAATGGATAAGGCTATGGAAATGCACAAAGCATTGGTCGAAGCTGCTGCCGAGAATGATGAAAATCTGATGGAGAAATTCTTTGAGCAAGATTCCCTGTCAGAAGACGAAATGCGTGAAGGTATCCGTAAGGGATTGATCGCCAGAGGTATGTTCCCTGTATTCTGTGTTTGCGGAGGTAAAGATATGGGCGTTCGTCGCTTGATGGAATTCTTGGGTAACGTTGTTCCTTTTGTATCTGAAATGCCGAAGGTACAGAATACGGAAGGTAAAGAAGTGGCTCCGGACTCCAATGGACCGGAATCTCTTTATTTCTTCAAGACAAGTGTGGAACCGCATATCGGTGAAGTTTCCTATTTTAAAGTAATGAGCGGTAAAGTTCATGAGGGAGACGATTTGCTGAATGCCGACCGTGGTTCGAAGGAACGTATCGCGCAAATCTATGTGGTAGCCGGTGGTAACCGTGTCAAGGTGGAAGAATTGCAGGCCGGTGATATCGGTGCTGCCGTGAAACTGAAAGACGTGAAAACCGGTAATACGCTGAACGGTAAGGATTGTGACTACAAATTCAATTTTATCAAATATCCGAACTCTAAATATACCCGTGCCATTAAGCCGGTGAATGAAGCGGATGTGGAAAAGATGATGAGTATCCTGAACCGTATGCGCGAAGAAGATCCTACCTGGGTGATTGAGCAATCAAAAGAACTGAAACAGACTTTGGTACACGGTCAGGGAGAATTCCATCTTCGTACCTTGAAATGGCGTTTGGAAAACAACGAAAAACTTCAGGTAAAATATGAAGAACCGAAGATTCCGTATCGTGAAACGATTACAAAGGCTGCCCGTGCCGACTATCGTCATAAGAAACAGTCCGGTGGTGCCGGTCAGTTTGGTGAAGTTCACCTGATCGTAGAACCTTATAAAGAAGGTATGCCTATACCTGAAACGTATAAGTTCAATGGACAGGAATTTAAGATTACCGTGAGAGGCACGGAAGAGATACCATTGGAATGGGGTGGTAAACTGGTGTTTGTTAACAGTATCGTCGGTGGTTCTATCGATGCCCGCTTCTTGCCTGCTATTATGAAAGGTATCATGTCTCGTATGGAGCAAGGACCGTTGACGGGTTCGTATGCTCGTGACGTGCGCGTTATTGTTTACGATGGTAAGATGCACCCGGTAGATTCGAATGAATCTCCTTTATGCTTGCCGGACGTAATGCCTTTAGTGAAGCCTTTAAGAATGCCGGTCCGAAAATTCTGGAACCGATTTATGATGTAGAAGTGTTTGTTCCGTCTGATAGGATGGGAGATGTGATGGGAGATCTGCAGGGACGTCGTGCCATGATTATGGGTATGAGTAGTGAAAAAGGTTTTGAGAAACTGGTTGCGAAAGTACCTTTGAAAGAAATGTCGTCTTATTCTACGGCGCTTAGCTCTCTCACGGGTGGACGTGCTTCGTTCATTATGAAATTCTCTAGTTATGAGCTTGTGCGACGGATGTTCAAGATAAGTTAATGAAGGACTTTGAAGCTAAACAAACTGAAGAATAAGTATAATGATAGGTGATAATTGATTGAATATTCACTATAATATTCGGTATTTATCATCTGTTAGGCATAAAGAATCAACTAAAACGTTAAAACCGCCGCCTTTTTTAAGTAAAAGGGGGCGGTTTTTGTTTAACTATGATTAATAAAGATGGAAAAACACAAGGAGAAGATTTAATTTTTTATTAAAATTTGCAAACCAAAGGAGGGGTTTTATTGTTGTAGTAATCAGAATACAACCTAAATAGCTCCTTACGGTTAATTTCCGGGAAGTTCCGGTTAAATCAAGTTAATGCATTAGGAGTGTTAATTAGGGAGTGTTAATTTTGTTGCTATGAAGAAGTCAACAATTTGGATATTAGGTATTGTAATGGGGCTTTCCTTCCTTAGCTTGCTGTATTTGCAGGTAAGTTATATAGAGGAAATGATGAAAACCCGTAAGGAACAGTTTGATTCGGCTGTACGCAATAGCCTGGATCAGGTTTCCAAGGATGTGGAATATGCAGAGACCAGACGTTGGTTGATCGAAGATATTTCAGAAGCAGAAAGAAAAGCGCTGATTGCGAATAATGCTTCCATACAACAAGACAACTTGATTCAGCAAACGCAGCGGTTTACAGTGAAGTCTAAGGATGGAAAAGTATATTCGGATTTTGAGCTGAAAGTGATGACCACTAAGCCCTCCGAGCTTCCGAAGGCTATGATTTCTCCTTACAGGGGGACAAAGACCATTCCGGAAACTTCGCGTTCATTAGTGGAAGCCATCAAGAATCGGTATATGTATCAACGGGCATTACTCGATGAAGTGGCTGGCAGATGATTTACCGGGGAAGTGACAAGTCGATTGGAGACAGAGTACGGTTTAAAGAACTGGATGACTATCTGAAATCGAGCTTATATAATAATAGTATAGATTTGCCTTATCACTTTACGGTGATCGACAAAGACGGAAGGGAAGTCTACCGTTGTGCGGATTATGAGGCAAAGGGAAGTGAAGACGCTTATCAGCAGGCATTGTTCAAGAATGACCCGCCTGCCAAAATGAGTATCTTGAAAGTGCACTTTCCGGGGAAGAAAGATTATATCTTTGACTCCATCAGTTTCATGATTCCGTCGCTGATATTTACACTGGTATTGTTAGTGACATTCATCTTTACGATTTATATCGTATTCCGGCAAAAGAAACTGACGGAAATGAAGAATGACTTTATCAATAATATGACGCACGAATTTAAAACACCGATATCTACCATTTCATTAGCAGCCCAGATGTTGAAAGATCCGGCGGTGGGAAAATCTCCACAGATGTTCCAGCATATATCGGGAGTGATTAATGATGAAACCAAGCGCTTGCGCTTCCAGGTGGAAAAGGTGCTCCAGATGTCGATGTTCGAACGTCAGAAGGCCACTTTGAAGATGAAGGAGATTGATGCGAATGAATTAATAGCAGGAGTTGTCAATACCTTTGCGCTGAAAGTGGAACGGTATAATGGTAAGATAACATCGAACCTTGAGGCCACCGATCCTGTTATATTTGCAGACGAGATGCATATCACGAATGTAATCTTTAATCTGATGGATAACGCGGTGAAATATAAGAAACCGGAAGAGGATCTGGAACTGAAAGTGAGAACGTGGAATGAGTCGGGTAAACTGATGATTTCGATACAGGATAATGGTATCGGTATCAAAAAAGAGAACCTGAAAAAGATATTTGAAAAGTTCTATCGTGTACATACGGGTAATCTGCACGATGTGAAGGGCTTTGGACTGGGATTGGCTTATGTGAGAAAAATTATATTGGATCATAAGGGAACCATCCGGGCGGAAAGCGACCTGAACGTGGGAACTAAATTTATTATTGCATTACCTTTATTAAAAAATAATTGATATGGACGAGAAACTGCGTATTTTATTGTGCGAGGATGACGAAAATCTTGGCATGCTTTTAAGAGAATATCTACAGGCAAAAGGTTATTCTGCTGAGTTATATCCTGATGGAGAAGCCGGTTATAAGGCTTTCTTGAAGAATAAATATGACTTGTGCGTGTTTGACGTGATGATGCCTAAAAAAGACGGCTTCACACTGGCACAGGATGTCCGTGCAGCAAATGCTGAAATTCCTATTATCTTCCTGACGGCCAAAACGCTGAAAGAAGATATCCTGGAAGGCTTTAAAATCGGTGCGGATGATTATATCACCAAACCGTTTAGTATGGAAGAATTGACATTCAGAATTGAAGCAATCTTGAGACGTGTTCGTGGAAAGAAGAACAAAGAAAGCAATATCTATAAGATTGGTAAGTTTACTTTCGACACACAGAAACAAATTCTGTCGTCAGAAGGCAAACAAACTAAGCTGACTACCAAAGAGTCTGAACTGCTCGGATTGCTTTGCGCACATGCCAATGAGATTTTGCAACGTGACTTCGCTCTGAAAACAATCTGGATTGACGATAACTATTTCAATGCCCGTAGTATGGACGTGTATATCACGAAATTGCGTAAGCATCTGAAAGAAGACGATTCAATCGAAATTATCAATATTCACGGAAAAGGCTATAAGCTGATTACTCCGGAAGTTGAATCTTAATGATTGCGTTTGAGATAACTCCAAATAAAAAATCCCGGGAACATTCGTTTCCGGGATTTTTATTGATTTTGCGAAATTAATCAGCGATCTTCTTATTAATAACAATATAAGAAATGAGTCCCAGTACTACAAGTACTACTGAAGTACCCAGGATGGCGTTGTTGTTTACATTTCCTGTAAAGGAACAAGCCAGCAGGATGACTACTCCGACCAAGATTAATATCAATCCTAAGTTCTTTAATAAACCTTTCATGTGTGTGTATTTTAATAGATTATAATATTCCAGTCACAAATTAAAGCATAATTCTTTAACGGGCGAAATTATTTGGATAAAAATTCCATTATAAATGCACGATTTAGTGGATTTTATGATTTGGAGAGAGGTTCTTCTATCTAATCTTTTGTATTGTAGAACACCTTTTTTAGTACCTCCTGTCCAATGCTCAATTCGTCGAGAGTGATACCGTGAAGAGCCTCTTTCAGAGTCTGTCCGGCAATGACACGCGCTTTTTCCTCCAGTTCTTTCCCGTCTTTGGTCAGATGGATCAGGTTGGTGCGGCGGTCTTTTTTATCGGAAATGCGCACAACAAGATGTTGCCGTTCCATATTATCTATCAAACGGGTCATGCTGGGCTTGTCTTTAAAAGTTGCATTACACAACTCTTGTTGCGTCACGCCGTCTTTTTCCCACAGGAAAATGAGTACCGTCCATTGTTCGGGACTGATTTCCAATCCGTTCTGACGGAAGTTACGGTACAGTTTCCGGTTGATTGCCGCAGAAACTTTGCCATTTAATATGGCAAATATAAGTCGAATGTCGAAATTGAATTGCTCTATCATGAAATTATTGTTTAAACAACTTTGCAAAGGTAAGTCTCTTCCCGGATAAATCCTATCTTCGGATACAAAAAAAGATTAAATATTTGTAGTTCAAAATAAAATGTCTAACTTTGCACCCGCATTTAAAATCAAATAATTTATTTATTTAATTAAACGAAGTATGAATCAATACGAAACCGTTTTCATTTTAACTCCCGTTTTATCTGATGTTCAGATGAAGGAAGCGGTAGAAAAATTCAAGGCGTTCTTCAAGCTGAAGGTGCTGAGATTATTAATGAAGAAAACTGGGGACTGAAGAAATTGGCTTATCCAATTCAGAAGAAGTCTACAGGTTTTTATCAATTGGTTGAGTTCAATGCAGATCCTACTGTCATTGACAAGTTGGAACTTAACTTCCGTCGTGACGAACGCGTTATCCGCTTCTTGACTTTCAAAATGGACAAGTATGCTGCGGAATATGCTGCTAAAAGAAGAAGTGTTAAATCAAACAAAAAGGAGGATTAATCATGGCACAACAGACTCAATCAGAAATCAGATATTTAACTCCGCCCTCAGTAGACGTTAAGAAGAAAAAATACTGTCGTTTCAAAAAGAGCGGTATCCGTTATATCGACTACAAAGATCCTGAATTCTTGAAGAAATTCTTGAACGAACAAGGAAAAATTCTTCCACGTCGTATCACTGGTACTTCTTTGAAGTTCCAACGTCGTATCGCACAGGCTGTGAAGAGAGCTCGTCACTTGGCATTGTTGCCTTATGTAACTGACATGATGAAATAAGAAGGAGGAAAAGTATGGAAATTATATTGAAAGAAGACATCGTAAACTTGGGTTATAAGAACGATATCGTAAACGTGAAATCCGGATACGGTCGTAATTATCTGATCCCGACTGGAAAAGCTATCATCGCTTCTCCTTCTGCAAAGAAAATGTTGGCTGAAGACTTGAAACAACGTGCTCACAAACTTGAGAAAATCAAGAAGGATGCTGAAGCATTGGCTGCTAAGTTGGAAGGCGTTTCTTTGACTATTGCAACAAAAGTTAGTTCAACAGGTACTATCTTCGGTTCTGTAAGCAATATCCAGATTGCTGAAGCATTGGCAAAACTGGGTCACGAAATTGACAGAAAGATCATCGTTGTAAAAGACGCAGTGAAAGAAGTTGGTAACTACAAAGCTATCGTTAAACTTCACAAGGAAGTTTCTGTAGAAATTCCTTTCGAAGTAGTTGCTGAATAAGAGCAAATTTACTTCATATATTAAAAAGCGATTTGTTCTGATGGATAAATCGCTTTTTTTTATCATCTTTGCTAGTAATATGAAATTCAACCGTTGTTATCTGAAGAGAATCGTTTTGCTGTTCCTGGTTGCTCTGGGAATCGGCAATGCTCTTTATGCAAATAACGAATTGAAATACTGGCTGACTCTCTGCATAAAATGATAGATGCGAAGCCTCTCTTCGTCCAGAAGAAAGAGCAGCGAATCGCCCGGATTAAATGTTTACTGAAGGACTCTGGGCTGACTCCGATCGGGAATATAAGGTGAATCTCCAATTATACAATGAGTATAAGAAATTTAATATAGACTCTGCCATTCATTATGTCGACCGGAACCTTGAAATCGCTCGTCAGTTAAATAGAAACTATTTGAAATACCAGTCTTCTTTGCAACTCAGCCTTGTATATTCCATGTGCGGCAGATATAGAGATGCAGAATTACTTCTCGAAAAAATGAAGCCATCAGAACTTCCTCGTTCATTATTAGCTACTTATTATGATACATATGCCCGTTTTTGGGAGTATTATTCGATTTCTGCTACCAATAATCAGTACGGAAAAAACGGGAAGTTTATCAGGATTCACTGTATGCTCTTATGGATCATACTTCCTTTGACTATAAATTGTCACGGGCTTATTCTTATGCAGGACGCGATTCAACAAAGGCGATCAAGATTTTGGATGAGTTGCTGAATGCTGAGGAGATAGGAACTCCTAATTATGCGATGATTACTCATTCGTATGCCATGTTGAGCCGCTATTTGAAAAGAGAGGATGATGCGAAGAAATATCTTATGATGTCCGCCATTGCTGATATTCAGAATGCCACACGTGAAACGGCCTCCTTGCAGGCACTTGCACTGATACAATATGAGGAAAATAATTTAGCGGATGCTTTCAAATTTACTCAGTCGGCTATTGATGATGTAGTTTCCTCCGGCATTCATTTCCGGGCAATGGAAATCTATAAATTCTATTCTATCATTAATACGGCTTATCAGACGGAAGAAGCTAGGTCTAAATCGAATCTGATTACTTTTCTTATCTCAACCAGCGTTTCTCTTTTTCTTTTAATCGTGTTGGTTGTGTTTATTTATATTCAGATGAAAAAACGTTGCGGATGAAACGGGCGCTGGCACAAAGTAACGAGGAGCTTCTGAGATTGAACGACAAACTGAACAGCATGAATAGTGAGTTGAATGATAAGAATGATGAACTGTGCGAGATTAATAATATAAAGGAGCATTATATCGCTCAGTTTTTCGACGTGTGCTTCAGCTATATTCATAAAATGGAGAAGTATCAGAATATGCTGTATAAAATAGCCATTAATAAGTGCTATGAGGAACTGATTAAAAAGCTGAAATCTTCCGCATTGATTGATGATGAACTTGATGCTCTGTATACTCGCTTCGATAGAGTCTTTTTGAATTTATATCCGACTTTTGTTTCAGATTTCAATGCTTTACTGAAAGATGACGAGAAGATCATTCTTAAGCAGGACGCTTTGTTGAACAGGGAACTTCGTATCTATGCATTGTTACGTTTGGGTATTACGGATAGCGGGAAGATTGCCAACTTCCTTCGTTGCTCTACAAGTACTGTTTATAATTATCGTACTAAAATGCGTAACAAGGCTGCAGTGGACCGGGATGAATTTGAAAATGAAATTATGAAAATCTGACCAATATAAACGAATTTGTGCCATCCAATAAATAAAATGCTTTCCAAACAATCTACATTTTTTATATTCCTAAATGATTGTAAGTTGTTGATTTGTAAGGTTTAATATTATTTTATAATCTACATAAAGTTGTGTAGACTAAATAAAGCGTTATTTATTTGGCTAGTTTTGCGATATCAGTTTTCGAACAATCTGCCTACAGATGAAAATTGATACCTTTTATGTTGTTTGTACTTAAATTCGCAATTTTTTTATGGATGCACAATTTTCACTTGACACAAAAATAAAAGTAGGAATAATCGGTTTCGGTAGAATGGGAAGATTCTATTGGGAGGCGATGCGGAAAAGCGGGCGATGGGAGATTGCCTATATTTGCGATACAGATCCTACCACGCGCGAACTTGCTAAAAAAATATCTCCTGAATCTCGTGTAGTAGAGAATGACCAAAAAATCTTTGAAGACGAGAGTGTACAGGTTGTCGGGCTCTTCACATTGGCAGACTCAAGGCTCGAACAAATAGAAAAGGCTATTCGGTACGGAAAACATATCATCGCAGAAAAACCCGTTGCAGATACGATGGAAAAGGAGTGGAAGGTGGTGGATATGATAGAAAACTCCAATGTACTTTCTACGGTGAACTTATATCTGCGAAATTCTTGGTATCATAATCTGATGAAGGAATATATTCAGAAGGGAGAAATAGGTGAGTTGGCCATTATTCGTATTTGCCACATGACTCCGGGACTGGCACCGGGTGAAGGACACGAATATGAAGGTCCTGCTTTCCATGATTGTGGAATGCATTATGTTGACATCGTTCGCTGGTATGCCGAAAGTGAATATAGAACATGGAATGCACAAGGCGTGAACATGTGGAATTATAAAGATCCCTGGTGGGTACAATGTCACGGAACTTTTCAAAATGGCGTAGTCTTTGATATAACCCAGGGTTTTGTCTATGGACAATTATCGAAAGATCAGACGCACAATTCTTATGTAGATATTATAGGTACGGAAGGTATCGTGCGTATGACGCATGATTTCAAAACAGCTGTCGTCGATTTACACGGAGTACATCAGACACTTCGTGTGGAAAAACCTTTTGGTGGTAAGAATATTGACGTGCTGTGCGATTTGTTCGCCGATTCCATATTGACCGGTAAGCGAAACCCTCGTTTGCCTTTAATGTATGACTCGACTATTGCATCCGAATATGCGTGGAAGTTCCTGCAGGATGCTCGTATGAATGACTTGCCGGCTATTGGCAATTTACAGACTCTTGAACAAATACGCGAACGCAGAAAAAACATGAAAAATGGATATGGGTTGCTGCATAGTAATCCACCACAAATAACTAACTCCTTAAAATAATAAAACCATGTCAGACTTTTCAAGAAGAAAATTTCTTAAAACAGGAGCCGCTGCTTTAGCAGGAATCACTATTGCTCCCAGCTCTATCTTAGGTATGAGCCACGGACACGTTTCCCCAACCGACAAACTGAACCTCGCAGCCGTAGGTATCGGCGGTATGGGACATGCCAACATCAACAACGTGAAGGGCACCGAGAACATCGTAGCTCTTTGTGACGTAGACTGGAAATATGCCAAAGGCGTATTCGATGAATTCCCGAATGCGAAGAAATACTGGGATTACCGCAAGATGTACGATGAAATGGGCAAATCCATTGATGCGTAATCATTGCTACTGCCGACCATACTCATGCTATTATCACAGCGGATGCCATGACAATGGGCAAACACGTATATTGCCAGAAACCGTTGACTCACTCCGTTTACGAATCCCGCTTGCTGACCAAGCTCGCCGCCTCTACCGGAGTAGTTACTCAAATGGGTAACCAGGGAGCATCGGGCGAAGGTACCGACCTGGTTTGCGAATGGATCTGGAATGGAGAAATCGGCGAAGTAACCAAAGTGGAATGCGCCACCGACCGTCCTATCTGGCCGCAAGGACTGAATGCACCCGAAAAGGCAGACCGCATCCCCAACACATTGAACTGGGATCTTTTCACCGGACCCGCCAAACTGAACCCGTACAACAACGTTTATCATCCCTGGAACTGGCGCGATGGTGGGATTACGGTACAGGTGCACTGGGAGATATGGCCTGTCATACTGCATCAGCCGTTCAGAGCTCTGAAACTGGGTTATCCTACCAAGGTGGAAGGTTCTTCTACTTTATTACTGAGTGCCTGCGCTCCTCAGGCCCAACACGTGAAGATGATTTTCCCCGCCCGCGACAATATGCCGAAGTTGCCTTGCCGGAAGTTGAGATACATTGGTATGACGGCGGCATGGATGCCGGAACGTCCGAAAGGTTTCCCGGAAGGAAAACAACTGATGGGCCCCGGTGGTGGTCTGACTATTTTCCACGGAACAAAAGATACATTGATTTGCGGTTGCTACGGAGAACAACCTTTCTTGTTGTCAGGCCGTGTGCCCAATGCACCGAAAGTATGCCGCCGTGTTACTTGTTCTCATGAAATGGACTGGGTACGCGCTTGTAAGGAAGACAAATCCAACCACGTGATGCCGAAAGCGGATTTCTCCGAATCGGGACCGATGAATGAAATGGTGGTAATGGGTGTATTGGCTATCCGTCTGCAAGGATTGAACAAGACATTGGAATGGGACGGCGCTAATATGTGCTTCACCAATATCGGTGATAACGAAACACTCAGAACCTGCATTAAGGACGGATTTACGATTCATGATGGTCACCCGTCATTCAACAAGACCTGGACAGATCCGATCAACGCGAAACAATTCGCAGCCGAACTGGTGAAACATAACTATCGCGAAGGATGGAAGTTGCCTGATATGCCACGATAACACGATAAAAGTAAGTTAAGAATTAAAGATTAAAAATTAAATAGTTATTATTATGAAGAAAGTATTTTATCCATTAGCTTGTTGTCTTGCAGCGGGAGTTTTAGTTTCCTGCAGCGGTCAGAAGAAAGCTGGGAGTGCTCAGGAAGAGCAATCGGCAAACGAAGTAGCATTATCATATTCAAAATCATTAAAAGCAGCAGAGATGGATAGCTTGCAATTACCGGTAGATGCGGATGGTTACATCACTATCTTTGACGGCAAAACATTTAATGGATGGCGTGGTTATGGCAAGGACAGAGTTCCTTCCAAATGGACTATCGAAGACGGTTGCATCAAGTTTAACGGTTCCGGTGGCGGTGAAGCGCAGGATGGTGATGGCGGAGACTGATCTTTGCCCACAAATTCAAAAACTTCGAACTGGAAATGGAATGGAAGGTTTCCAAAGGCGGTAACTCCGGTATCTTCTATCTGGCTCAGGAAGTGACTTCTAAAGATAAGGACGGTAACGACGTGCTCGAACCTATTTATATTTCCGCACCTGAATATCAGGTATTGGACAATGACAATCATCCGGATGCTAAATTGGGGAAAGACAATAACCGTCAGTCGGCTTCTTTATATGACATGATTCCGGCAGTTCCTCAGAATGCAAAACCTTTCGGCGAATGGAACAAGGCTAAGATCATGGTTTATAAAGGTACGGTTGTTCACGGACAGAATGACGAGAATGTACTTGAATATCACTTGTGGACCAAACAATGGACCGACCTTTTGCAGGCCAGCAAGTTCAGCCAGGACAAATGGCCGTTGGCTTTCGAACTGCTGAATAATTGCGGTGGCGAAAACCACGAAGGATTTATCGGAATGCAGGATCACGGTGATGACGTTTGGTTCCGCAATATCCGCGTGAAGGTTCTTGACTAATACATCATATTATG
>ENA-OQJH01000542-OQJH01000542.1-human-gut-metagenome-genome-assembly--contig:-NODE-542-length-20273-cov-1.937506_pt1 | contig 20273 bp, 30 predicted proteins | sample MGYA00242597_ERZ504763 | MGnify/ENA primary metagenome ERZ504763 (study PRJEB26092, sample SAMD00036359) | human gut metagenome | host: Homo sapiens | study: EMG produced TPA metagenomics assembly of...
TCATTTTTCTCCGCCTCCTGACTGTAGATTTTCTGGTTTCCTGCTTTTCATCAAACGGAGTGTCAATTTCACGCTCCATGCAGTCACTGCAAATGTAATAATTGTAGAAATAATACAAACAAAAACTAACTGTACAATCGAATGTTTCAGCACATCAAAATAATTCATAATACTTACGCCCGCAGGAACAAAAAAGAACGCCATATTTCCGAGAAGAAAATCCGCCTTTTCCTGAATATGTTCTATCTTTAAAACTCCGGTAAACAGGCATAAAAAAGAAGTATCATTCCGATCACACTTGCCGGAAAGGTAAAAGGAAGCAGTTTCTCTATCACAAGGCTAAGCCAGCATACTGTAAAAATGATCCCGATCTGTCTAATGATTTTCATTGCATCAACTCCTTAATTGTTCTTGATCGCCTATCATTAACTCTACTAAAATACCACTGTCTTTGCAAGACTGTCAATGTCGGGCGCTATTCTTTAAATCTGTTCATATATCATTTATCTGCACATTAAAAGGCGAAAAAAGAGATAGAAATAAAAGAAATATGCAAAAAAATCATTGACATTCTTTTTTGTATTCTATGATACTATTAGTTTCGCACTTTAAACAGTTAAAATTTTGCAGTATGAAGTTGAACGCTTTTGTTCTTCCCTTCGCTGCCGAAAATATTTTTCATAATACAGGGAGGCATTTTTATGATTATCGTACTGAAACCACATTCAACAGAAGAAACTATTACACGTGTAGAAAATATGGTCAAAAACCGGGGACTCGACACACACATCGTCCGCGGTACAGAGATGACGATCATCGGATGTATCGGAGATACAACGCTGATCGACCCACGACTCTTTGAAGTTGACAGTTCCGTAGATAAAGTTATGCATGTTCAGGAACCTTACAAACTTGCCAACCGCGCGTTTCATCCCGAAGACTCCGTGATCGACGTCTCAGGAGTCAAAATCGGCGGAGGACATATGGGATTGATCGCAGGTCCTTGTTCTGTAGAATCTTTTGATCAAGTGCTCGAGATCGCAAAAGCCGCAAAAGCCGCCGGAGCTAATCTTCTGCGCGGAGGAGCATTTAAACCGAGAACAAGCCCGTACTCATTTCAAGGGTTAGGTCTTGACGGACTGGAGATTCTCTGTCAGGTCAAACAAGAAGTCGGTCTTCCGATCGTAACAGAGCTGATGTCTCCTGAATACCTCGATGTTTTCAATGAGAAAGTAGATCTTATTCAGATCGAGCCCGCAATATGCAGAATTTTGATTTATTAAAACAGCTCGGTCAGGTAGACCGTCCGATCTTATTAAAACGCGGTTTGAACGCTACCTACGAAGAATGGATCATGTCAGCCGAATATATTATGGCTTCAGGAAATGAAAACGTTATCCTGTGCGAGCGTGGTATCCGTACATTTGAAACATATACAAGAAACACTCTTGACTTACAGAGCATTCCTGTACTTCGCAAAAAGACACATCTTCCTGTTGTAATCGATCCTAGTCATGCAGGAGGAAATGGTGGCTTGTAGACCGATGGCAAAAGCTGCCGTAGCGGCAGGCGCAGACGGTCTGATGATCGAAGTTCACAATAATCCGGAGTGTGCTCTTTGCGACGGAGCACAGTCACTGAAACCGGAAAAATATGACACACTTCTCAAAGAAATAAAACTAATTGCCGAGGTTGTCGGAAAACAGCTATAAAAGGAGATTCTATGAAACTAACAGTCAATCTGAAGGAAAACTCTTATCCGATCTATATTGAAAACGGGATTTTAAATCGCGCGGGAGAATACATCGCCGATCTGTTTCACGGACAGCGTATTATGATCGTCTCCGATGACAATGTATTTCCACTGTACGGAAAACAATTATGCGATTCCCTTTCTGGCTACGAGTGTCATTCTCTCGTCCTCCCTCATGGAGAACCGACAAAAAGTTTCGACACACTTCCGAAAGTCTACTCCGCAATGCTTGACGCAAAACTGACCCGAAGCGATCTTGTGATCGCTCTCGGAGGCGGAGTGATCGGGGATCTGACCGGATTTGCGGCATCTACCTACTTGCGAGGAATCAAATGTGTGCAAATACCGACTTCTCTTTTGGCACAGGTAGACTCATCCGTCGGCGGCAAAACCGCCGTAGACCTTCCTCAGGGGAAAATCTTGTAGGCGCGTTCTTCCACCCGAAAATGGTGCTGATCGATCCTCTTGTACTGAACACACTGCCTGATCATTTCATCCATGACGGCATGGGCGAAGTGATCAAATATGGCTGCATCAAAGACTCCGGGTTGTTTGATCTTCTCCTTTCTCATTCTTCATTTGAAGATCTCAAACCGGATCTGCCAAAGATCATTGCCAGATGTGTTGATATCAAACGGATCGTTGTAGAAGCAGACCAGTTTGATACCGGAGAGCGGATGCTTTTAAATTTCGGTCATACACTGGCCCATACGATTGAACAATATTATCAATATGAGCGGGAAAGCCATGGAGAAGCCGTCGGAATCGGCATGTATCAGCTTACGAAAATGTCAGAAAAACGCGGCCTTACCGCAAAGGGATGCGCTGAAAAGATTCGGAAAGCTTTAGATATCTACAATCTTCCGACAAGCTGCAAATTGACTGTTTCCGAACTGATCAAAGCGATCTCCTTGATAAGAAAAACTTAAACGGACACTTAAACCTCGTCCTTTTAAAAGAAATCGGCGACAGTTATTATTTATCCTACAAAAATCGGTTTTTTGAAAACGAGTTGAACACATTTATGTGAGAATGTTGTACCTATAGTCTTCATAAACGAATAAACTTTTACATAACGACAAAATAAAGCAGGAGATGCCGCAAATCAACAGCGCATCTCCTCTATTTTTATATCTTTTATATCTTTATTTTTTATATCTTTGTTTTAATATTTTTTTAATATCTCCATTTATATACTTGCTTTACATACTTGCTTTTATTCTTTTTCCGCCATTCCTTTATACACTTTCTCCGCCGTGATCGGAAGCTCCCTCACAATTACTCCGACTGCATTTTGAACTGCATTTGAAATTGCAGGAGACGGAGTATTGATAACGATCTCTCCAATGGATTTTGCGCCGAAAGGTCCTGTCGGTTCATAACTGCTCTCGAATTCCACACGGATCTCTCCGACATCAAGACGGCTCGGTATTTTATACTGCATAAAGGAATTACTGTAGTTCTTTCCTTTTTCGCTGTAAATGATATCCTCATAAAGCGCCATTCCGATTCCCTGGGCGATTCCCCCTTCAGTCTGCACTCTTGCAAGATTCGGATTAACGACCGTTCCGCAGTCTACAACAGCGGCATAATCGATTGGTTCAACAACTCCCGTCTCTTTATCGATCTCCACTTCTGCAATACCGACCATGAACGGCGGCGGAGATACAGGAGAAGAAAAGGCTTCTGTTGCGGACAGCGGCGCGTTGCTGCTGCACATTACTTTGTTTCCTATTTCTTTTCTCGTTATCTCTTCTTTTGTTTTCAGATTGACAACTTTTTCTCCGTCAAACTCCACATCATCAGACTGCATCCGAGATATTCCGCCCCTCTTTCGCATATCTTTTCCGAAGTGTCTCACACGTTTTCACAACTGCCATTCCCGTAACATATGTCGTACTGGATGCGTAAGATCCGCAGTCATACGGGGAATTATCTGTATCTACTCCATGCACGACAATATCTTCCATCTCACACTCAAGACATTCTGCAGCCATCTGTGTCAGTATCGTATCGCAGCCCGTTCCCATATCGGTCGCCCCGATCATTAAACTGTAAAATCCGTCATCGTTTACTTTAATTTCAACCGCGCCTGTATCTACTCCCGAAATTCCCGATCCCTGCATCGCCATAGCAACGCCGACACCGCGGACTTTTCCGTTTCCACAGTCATAACAGGGATATTTTTCATCCCATCCTATCATTTCTTTCGCACGTTCAAGACATCTGTCGAGAGCACAGCTTCTCGTCGTCTCCCCATAGTAGGCAGGCATCATCTGACCTTCCCGCACCATATTTTTCGCTCTGAGAACGGTCGGATCCATATGAAGTGTCTGTGCCAGTTCATTTACCGCAGACTCTAAGGCAAAAATACCTTGTGTCGCCCCATATCCCCTATAAGCTCCCGCAGACATAACATTTGTATACACTACGTCATAACTGAACCGAAACGCTTCTGCGCTTCCGTAAAGAGGAATCGATTTATGCCCGGATAACCCGACCGTTGTGGGGCCGTGTTCACCGAACGCGCCTGTATTTGACAATGTATACAGATCAATCCCTTTGATATTTCCCTCTTTATCCGCTCCTAAACGAACATGGATTTCCATTTCGTGGCGAGGTGACGAAGCGATCAGAGACTCTTCTCTTGTGTAAATAATCTTTGCCGGTTTTCCTGTTTTCCATGTAACAAGCGCCGGATAAATCTCCGAAACCGACGTCTGTTTTGCCCCGAATCCGCCGCCAATACGCGGCTTTATAACACGGATTTTATGCTTCGGAATATCAAGCGCATTTCCGAGAATGCGGCGGACATGGAAAGGCACTGTAGAAGATACAATATTCAGCCTTCCGTATGCATCCATATATGTATATGTACGAAATGTTTCCATCATCGCCTGCTGATTTGCTTTTGTATGGTATACCCGATCGATCACATGGTCGCAAGATGCAAGGACTGCATCTACATCTCCGCTCTCACTTACGTCATGAGCACACAAATTACGTTTGTTATCCGCTCCGACAGGACAAAGACTTCTCCAGTTTTCTTCCGGATGAACGAGGATCGGATGATCTTTTGCCGTTCTGAAATCTAAAACCGGCTCCAATACTTCGTATTTTACTTTGATCAGCCTCATAGCCTGCTTTACAACCGCTTCCGAAGTTCCAGCGACGATTGCGACCGCATCTCCTACGAACCGGATTCTCTGATCAAGAATAAGCCGGTCGTACGGACTTGGCTCAGGATATGTCTGACCTGCCAGCGTGAAACGTTTATTCGGACAGTCTTTATATGTAAGCACACATTCAATTCCCGGGAGCGCCTCCGCACGTGTAGTATTAATCTCTTTGATCAGCGCATGAGCATGAGGGCTTCTTACAAGCTTTACGATTAAGCTGTCTGAAGATGCGATATCATTTGTATATACGGCGCGTCCTGTCACGAGCGCTTTTGCGTCAACTTTCCGGATTCCTTTATTTACAACACGCATCTGCCGCATCGTTTCTCTTATTTCCTTGTTCTCACTGCACACATTCTGTCCTTCTGCCATGTCTACTCCTCCTTTCCGCCTTTTTTCTCTGCATTTTTTACTTCTATATATTTTTTAATCGCGCGAAGCTGTCCCATATATCCCGTGCAGCGGCAAAGATTCCCGCAAGGTATTCTTTGATCTCGTCCAATGTCGGGTTCTGAAGTTCTCTTGCCATTGCGAGCACGTTCATAATAAATCCCGGAGAACAGAAACCGCACTGCTCCGCTCCTTCATCTGCCAAAAATTCTCCGAACTGCGCAGCCTCTTTTTCAACGCCTTCCAAAGTCGTAACGCTCTCTCCCTCGATACTTGCGGCAAGAACCGAGCAGGAAAGGCGGGATTTTCCGTTGATCCAGACTGTACACAATCCACAGTTTGTCGTCTCGCAGCCGCACTTTACGCTCTTACATCCGAGATCTCTCAACACATTTAACAAAATCGTATCTGCGCCAACTTCTGCTTTTACCTGTTTGTCATTTAAAACGAACTGTATCTCCATTATATTTCCTCCGATAAAATCGACATTATTTCTCTCTTGATAAGGACCTTTGCCAAATGCTGTCTGTACCCGGCGCTTCCGCGCATATTTGTACCGTACTTAAATTCTGCCGCTGCCAAAGCCGCATATTCCTCGATTTTCTCTAAAGACGCATCTTTTGCGACAGACCATTTCTTTTCGATCATATCTGCCTTCATCGGTCTTGCGCCTACCGCAAAATACCATGTCTCCTGCCCGTTCGCTTTCTCTCTTGACACTGAACAGGCGATCACAGGGAAATCCGTCTTCGTCTGACGGATGGAATCATAACGGAACTGTCTTTTCTTCTTCTTAACAACTATGAAAAGAAGCAGATCATTATCCGGTTTTTTCTTTGCAAATTCAGCTAAGCAGATTCTTCCTCCGTCATAAAGGTCTACATATGTATCCAGTGCCAAAAATGCAGTTAATACGTCTGAAAAACCGAATCTTCCGTAAATGCTTCCTCCAACCGTCGCCTGATTCCGAAATTGAACTCCGACAATGTGACGCACAGCCTCCTCTATTCCGTCTCCGCATAATTTTTTAACTGCTTCGCTTTGCTCGATCTGACGCAGCGTACACATTGCTCCGATTCGTATCTCATCTTCCGTTTCTTCTATTTGATCCAATCCTAAACCTGAAATATCGATCAATGTTTTCACTCTTGCATTTGAAAGGCGCATCCACATCATTCCGCCCATGATCCTGCTGCTGCGCGCCTGATTTAATTCATATGCTTCTTCCGGCGTTTTCGCCTTTACATAATTTCCAATCGTAAGCACAATCGTTCTCCTTTCCTGATACATACATAACAAAGTGAGCTAACATACCTCAACGCCCTCCTTCCCTTACTCATAAAGGGCTTGGCCTTTGCGCGCCGCAGAGCGGCAGACTTCCTCGATGCGGCATACACATCCTCCCGGAGGGTTTATGCTGTAAGAAATTAAAATTTGCTACAGCATAAAAAAGTGCAAATGAAAATCTTGTCATTCACACTGCAGATGTATATATTTTACCATGAAATAATTTGCTTGTCAAAGAGCAAAACAGTTGACATCATTCCACGTGGGTGTTATGATTTTTTATATTAGATGAAGCGTTTTGTATAACTCATTTCAGGTTCGCAAAACAATTTTTTCATATAATAACTAATAAAGGAACGAGATAGAGGTCGCATTTTTCATAAGTACGATGACGGATGTATTCAAGAGCAGAAGAACTCATCAGAAAGGGGAAGATGCCGAAAGGATATGGAGACTTGAACCTTTTCCTTGGGCATGTCGTCAACAGCGCCATGACTGTCATCGCAAGATGGAGAGCTATCGAAGTATACCGTAAAGTATATTTTGAGACGGCGCATCCTGCCGTTTCTTTTATTTACGCAAAGCACTATCAAACGAACGCAAACATTTAAGGAGGATTTAATTATGTCAATTTTCAAAGGCGCAGGCGTAGCGATCGTTACTCCTATGAAATCAGATCTTGAAGTCAATTACGATAAACTTGCGGAACTACTCGAAGAACAGATTGCAGGAAAAACAGATGCGATCATCATCTGCGGAACGACCGGAGAATCTGCAACAATGTCCGAAGAGGAACACAGCAAAGTGATCCGTTTTGCCATTGAACGTGTAAACCACCGTATCCCGGTGATCGCAGGCACAGGATCCAACTCTACACGCACAGCGATCCAGCTTTCTCAGGAAGCAGCCAAAGACGGTGCAGACGGACTTCTTCTTGTCACACCGTACTACAACAAAGCGACGCAAAACGGTTTGATCGCACACTATACACAGATTTGTAACTCCGTCGATATCCCGGCGATCCTTTATAATGTGCCGAGCCGTACAGGATGTGCGATCCAGCCTACAACTGTAGCTCATCTTGTAAAAAATGTAGATAACATCGTCGGCATCAAAGAAGCTTCCGGCGATATTTCGGTCGGTGCAAAGATCATGCATCTGTGCGACGGAAACATCGACCTTTACTCAGGGAACGATGATCAGGTAGTACCTCTTCTTTCCCTTGGCGGAATCGGTGTTATCTCCGTACTTTCCAACGTAGCTCCGACTTACGTTCACGACATGGTAACAAAATATCTTTCAGGCGATACGGCAGGAAGCTGCAAAATGCAGTTAGACGCGCTTCCGATCTGCGACGCTCTTTTCTGCGAAGTCAATCCGATCCCTGTAAAAGCCGCTATGAACATGATGGGCAAAGAAGTCGGTTCTCTTAGAGCTCCTCTTACAGAATTAGAAGAGCCTCACAAAGAACTGCTGAAAAAGCAATGACTGAATTCGGTCTGCTGTAAAATTTTCTGTTTTGAATCTTTTTACTGCATATATTCTGCTATAATTAATCATTAAAGAGGTCTGCTCCACTTAGTGGAACGGACCTCTTGCTTTTTCATTGTTTCGATTTTCTTCTGTTCGATTTTCTTTTATTCTATTTTCATCTATTCTATTTTCTTCTGTTCTTTCTGTTCCCTGCCGATAAGATTGCGATCATCCCGCCTGTCAAAATGACAAAGAAAATATAAACTGCCGGATCTGTTTTGTCACCGGTTTTCACAGAAGCCGTTTTGTCTGATTCTTTCCGCGGCTCTTCTGTTTTGCCTGCTGCTTTTATCACCGCCGTTTCTTTATGACCACATACAGTACAGCTCCGCTCTTTTCTTCCGTCCTTTTTCTCTGTCGCTTTCTCTGTCACTTTCCATTCTCCGAATGTATGCTCTGCCACATCAGTTTTATTTTTACAGATCGTACATTCGTGCCAGTGAACCTTTCCGTCCGAACTCCATTTTTCTTCATATTCATGCGGCGTCACCGTACATTTAACAGGATCGCTCTTCGCGCCTAAAGAAGTTAACGTTGTTCCGTCTTTTCCAGAACCGCAAATACTTCAACAGCGTAGTTTCCGCTTTCTGTAACTTCCAATTCCGCAGAAACAGCTCCATTTAACAACGCTCCGTCTTTGTACCACCGATAAAGATAATTCACCTGCTTTGTATCGTGTTCTGCCGAAGCTTTCAGCCGGATCTTTTTGCCGATGTGTACAGTCTTGCAGTCTGCCGTAACGGTTACATTTTTCGGTGCTGAAAGTTCTTCTGCATTAACAAGTTCATATGTTTTAGATCCGTCTTCATGAACAGTTTCTTTTACGATCATTCCGTCAATTCCGGATGTCACTTCCAAAACGACTCCGGGAGCAACTGTCAATATTACGTTTTCTCCTTCCAAAGCTTCCTGTTTTACAGAAGAGTTTTCGTTAATATATATGTGAATATTTCCGTCTTCCGTATTCGATCCAAGCGCTTCTTCTACTGTATTATAATATGTTGTCTTTCCGTCTCTGTCCGTTGCCGCAGCAGCTACATCCTTTGCAACTTTTACGGTAGTATTGGATTTCATTGTGTCAAGAGTCTTTTTATCCGGATCAAACGGGTCGTATTATCTCCGCTTGTAATTACTTTGACCGCACCTTTTCCTGCTGCCGGCTGCAAAGATCCGCCTGTCACAGAAATATCTGCTCTCACATCTGATTTTTCTTCTGTATTATAGATCGTGACCGCATTACCGTTTACGCTTTTAAGCGTTCCACCGAGAATATTAACGACAAGAGAAGAATCATTGATGCAGCCGTCGTACATCTGCGCCGATCCAAGAAACGCTGAACCTTCAGGATTTGCCCCACCGTTTTGCGGCTTTTCTTCTTTCCATTCGCCGCTTCCTGTGATGACCGCATTATCCTTGATCGTAATTGTTCCCATTTTTGCTTCGATCCCGGTTCCTCCTTCGATCACCGCATTGCCGCCGATCGTAAGTTGTCCTTCCATCGGCCAGTAAATAGCTGTTCCGCCCGATATATTTTTCAGGCTTCCGCCTGTGATCGCAACTTCCGCTCCTGCCGACTCCTGATTGTTTCCCGAAACCGGAAAATCTTTTGTCTCGATCCTACCGCCTGTAATCTCTACTTGCGCCGATACAGTACCTTCTTCGTTTCTGTTGCTGTTAAACACATCGATCCCGCCGTTTCCTGACAGCACCGCATCCCCCGAAAGAGTCATCTTGCTCCGATCAACTGAACCGCAGATTTCCCTTCTCCTGCTGCCATAAGATGGGCCGATGCGCCTATATGCACTTCGCCGAACTGTGAAAGAACCGTATTTCTTGCTGATGCCGTCAACGTACCGCCTGTGATGTTCACGATTCCGCCTACATTCTGCACAACTCCCTGACCGGCGATCTCACTGCTTTGGATATTTAAAACCGCGCCGCCGGTATTATTGATCATGATCAGCGGGTACGTTCCACACTGCCGTCAATCTTTCCGCTTCCGACAATATTGAATGTTCCCCGATTCGTAAACATAAAATTGCCTTTGAATCCTGCTGCCGCCGATACAGTAAATCCATTTGTATCTAACGTCACATTCTTTGTCAGCAAGATCGGTTGTGAAACTTCTGCATTTTCTAAAAGCCGCAGTACGTCCCCGTCTTTTGCCGCTGCAAATGCTTCGGTAAGAGTCGGATATATCTGCTCTCCGATCTGAACTTCCCCTGCCGTCCTTTCCTCCGCCTGTACATCGACTGCATCTGAAGCTTCTTCGGCTTTTTCTGTATTCTGCCGTACCGCTTCCAAAACACCCTGTTTTGCCTGATTTTGTCCTTCTGCCTGCACATCCGATTTTTCTTCATTCTGTGTTTCTGCCGTCATATCCGGCATTTCTGCTGATATTTCTTCCTTTTGTGTTTCTGCTGTCACATTCGGCGTTTCTGCTGATATTCCCGCTGTCGGCGCGATATTTTCGCCTTCTTCCACTGTTTCTGCATTTGCCGGAATTCCAGCCGGGATCATCATAGCCGCCACAGTTAAAATAACCAGCCATTTCCTAATAAATTTGTTTTTCATCTTACTCTCCTTTCCCACCATACATAATCGTCATGCATTAAGTGTTTTTTCTTTAATAATACGATGCTTTTTCTGCTTCTTCAATATATTTTCAGTAAATTCCGACTTTATTTACAACAATTAACCATTCTATCTCAAAACGCCTGTTTCATGACCTCTCCTGAAATCCATTTAAGTTATGTTCCGTTTTTATCGAAACTTTTCAAATTTTTTTCAAAAAATAACTATATTTTTCTTGACAAATCCGATATGAATAGGTATTATATACAAGTGACTTGCGATAAGAAGTCAAACATACATAGGGGATTGGTCAAATGGTATGATAGGGGTCTCCAAACCTTTGGTGGGAGTTCGATTCTCTCATCCCCTGCTTTCAGAAACGCCGGAAGCCTTGATTTTTTCAAGGTATCCGGTTCATTTTTCCATTTCGAATTCCTATAAGGAATGAAATAAAAAGAAAAATCAAACTATTTATTGACACAGTGCTTAGATTCAATGCAATGATATTAAATCATTCGTTTTCGATAAATCAAATCTAATTTAAAGCAAAGACAAACAATAGATAAAAAAACAGCGAACAGCGCTTAGCAAGGAGGAACATGGGATGGGAGAGATAATAAAATTTCTTATATATGCTATTTCTATGTGCGCCATAGAGCTCGTGATCAATTCTTATATAACCGAAAAAGTATCACTGACAATGCCGGCCGGAATGAATTCCATTATGTGCTTAAAATCCCCGGAGCATTAAAATATACATGCATGGCTTTCTTCATTTTAGGATTATGCATGTTTTGCATCTTTTTTGTATTTAAACTACAGAATAATCCAACTGTAACAAACGGACACCTATGGATGTGTTTGGGGGTAATGGCAATGGTCTTCTTGGCATAATCCGGGCAAGCAAATGGAAGATCGCGGTAAACGGAAATCAGATGGAGATACAACGTTTATTTCGGAAAAGTATAGTTTTACAGATAAGTGAAATTGAACGTGTGGAAATCGGGAAAAAGAACCAACTACTTTTATACGCCAGCGGTAAAAAACTGATAACGATTGATTTTCTTACCGAGAATTATGAATACCTGGAAGAGACATTAAAAAGAAACGGGAAGTATTGACCGGCTCTGCGTATTTCCTCGCAAGCCGATCCAACTTCCCGCCTTAACATTTCAAAAGTGTAACCTTTCAGGGATTACAGCTTTTACAGGGGCTGTACCCATCCTCAAGCAGCTTAGATCTTTTTCCTTTATATGGTTTCTTGTTTTTCTCTTTCATATCTTTCACCCCCGCACAATCCGGCCTGTGGAATTTATGTGTACTCGTATTTAAAATATACTCGCTCTCTACAAACACTTTTCCGGCGCCGGATGTCCCCGCCGCCTCTTTTTCATCGTCATCTTCTGCTCTGTTATCTCCTGTTTTATAGTCAATGATAATATCCGGCTGTATATTGTACACATAAACATTAAACTTGATTCCCTTTCCGCCATCTTCTACAGATTCCGCTTCCATCTGTACTCCTGAAGCAACAAGATTTTCATTTTCAAATATAGGCGTTACACGATACATCACATGATTATCTGTTTCATGCACATATTCTGCCACAAGATTTTCAAAAGGGAGCATTCCCTCTGTATTCATATACCGTGTTCCGGTAATCAGATTTTCTTCATTTGCATTTTCTCCGGACAACTGATACGCGATCAAATGGCAGCGATTATACAGCGATCCTCCCTCCACATTTTCATACCGAACAGACTGCCATCCCGTCGGCTTTACACTGCTGATATCACCGCGCTTTTCATCAGGCATCAGTTCTTCTCCCACGCACGCTTCTGCCGTCTGACATCTCCCGTAGCTGTCCAAAGGACTGTACTGCTCATAAACTGTCGTCGTCATCTCGTCCTCTGTAAACGCCGGCTCGTTTCCGTCCAATATCACGTATGGTTCTCCTTCATATTCCGGCACTTCAACAGCAGAATCATAACTTCTTCACTATATGCAGAATCAAAAATTTCTTTCTGAAGATTCTGCCATCCCTGCTGCCTGCCAAACCTGTTACCGCCTGTACCGCCGCCAAGCGCCAGTTCGGCAATGACTGCCGCTCCTGCTAACAGCGCACATGTACTCGTAATAATAATCCCTTTTTTTCTCTTTGTCATCTTTGATACTCCCATTTTTCCCGATCAGATATATTTTTTGCAATACCTGTTTTATCTGCCGGCTGTTTTTCTTCGTTTATACGAAATCTTATTTATGAAAAATCATTGTATCACAGAAGATTCTTTTCTGCAAAATCAGATCATGACAATACTGCATCTTGCAAATTTTTTCATACACTCGTTATTATTGAAGTACATAAAATTTACGGAAAGCAGGAATACACTATGGCAAATCAATGTTTTGACCAAAAACAAGAATCACTCGAACCGGAACAAGAACCTTCCGACAAAAACGAACTCTTCCACTGGATACTGACACTCGCAATCGCAGTTATCATTGCCCTTTGCGTCAACCGTTTTGTCCTTGTAAATGCGGAAATTCCTTCCGGTTCTATGGAGAATACGATCATGACCGGAGACCGTGTTTTCGGAAACCGGCTTGCTTATATATTCGGCGAACCGAAACGGTTCGATATCATTATCTTTCGATACCCGGATGACGAAAGCAGCTTTTTATTAAACGCATCATCGGACTTCCCGGTGAAACAGTGGAAATCCATGACGGACAGATCTTCATCGACGGCTCGAAAACCCCTCTTAAAGATGTAACGACAAAAGAATTTATGCAAGGTTCTTTCGGTCCTTATACTGTACCTGACAACTGTTATTTCGTCATGGGGGATAACCGAAACAACTCAAAAGACTCCCGCTACTGGAAACATACTTTTGTTACGGATGATGAAATCGTCGGAAAAGCTTTCCTACGGTACTGGCCTCTCAACAAAATCAAATTCCTCTGATCAAATCCCGCTTAAGCAGATCTCACTCAATCGGATGGACTTCTTCAATCAGAAGTCCATCCAGTTTTTCATGTCTTTCTGACGGATTTCGTAATTCCCGCGCCCTTCTTTTTCTATATGCAGTACAACATCTTCCGCTCTTCCATAAAGCATTCCCACCTCTGCCTGTTCTTTTAGCACCTCATAATAAATCTGATAAATCTTTTCCTGCATTTCTTCATCCGTAGGCATCTGCGCGCCTTTCGTCACATGATCTGTAACTTCTTTCGCATACTGCTCTGCACGACTCAAAAACAGATCATATGTATCAGTAAAAAGTGTGATCGGTTTTACTTTCACCGAAACGATATATGTTCCGTCTTTTTCCTTTTGCGCCTCCCCTACTGTATAATTTACTTTTTTTGCAATTTCACCGAAGAGTTCTCTGTATTTTCCTTTTAACGAATCCGGCATATCAGATGCATCAAACCCCTGCATCGTCGCATCCAGATTCTTTTCAAATACTGCTTTTGCCTCCTTTTCAGACACATCTGCCACTTCCTGATACAAGGTTGTCTTATTTTTATAAGACACATCAAGCACAGCCTGCACATACTTTGATGCATCAAACCTGTTCACATACAGATAAACGCCAACTACAGAGGCCAGAATCATAACCCCCACAGAAACACCTATCAATATTTTCTTTAAGTTACAACCCTTTTTATTCATACTTTTCCCTCCTGTCATTTCGCCACAGTATAACATCTTCCAAATAAAAAAAGAAGAACTCTGTCATATAGACAAAATTCTTCTTTCTATTATCCATCACTTTATTATTTCAATATACACTTCACTCTCACATAAGAAGCCGTCTCCTCATCTGTCACTACCGCCTCTGCGTTTTGGGTGTGATCTGTCGGATAGAGAATCTGCTGCACATCAAATGCTTTCGGGATCAGCTTTTCTTTCCATTGATCTACTTCCTCAGGTTCTTCATAAAAATGCACATAACTTCCGCCGCTTACATTCGGCAAAACCGCAGAAGTTTTCTTTATTTCTACAGATTCAACAGGATAGTCTTTTATCTGTTTTTCCGGATCAATCCCCCGGCTTTCAAGGAAATCGCATGTTTTTTCAAAAAACGGATATACGATAAGCTCGGTTTCTTCTCCGTCTGCCGGAGACGAGATTTCAAGAATTCCGCATGGACAGGCTTTCGTAAGCTGCTCCATCTGAAATCGGAACACGTCTTCTTTGTACCGCTTTAAAAGCTCCTCTTTTTCCTCAGCTTCTATTTTCATAGTCTGCGAGAAAACGCCGTCTTTCCAACTAAACTTATCTTGTCCCACTTCCTCAAGCGAAACTCCTTCATAAGCAAGCGTCTTATACTCTTTTGTTTCATAAACGGAGGAAAACTTGCGCAGACTTTCTTCTGTCACCGGATAAGTCCGATAATGTCTGCTCCCGCCTTCTGTTTCATAACAAACAGTCGCTTTCGTCACCGATTTTTGTTCTTCCGCATCTCTGCCGTTCACAGCAACCGCCAAATCTTTTGCCCATTGAAGCGTCATTTTTTTACCTTCTCCCGTCATACGGAAGCGATATAAATACTTTTCTGTCACCGTATTTTCCTGTCCGTCGAGCATTTCATATTCATCGCGGCTCATTCCCACTCCCTCGATCACAACGCTTACCGCTTCCGCTTCTTTCGGAAATATCCGTCATAAAAACGTGCGCCAAACATCATAGCAGGGCCTATACAGGCGGCGGCAATACTTACTGCCGCAAACTGCCCCTTCCTCCGCAGAAGACTAACCCCCTGCTTCTTCACAGCCAGTTCTATCAGGTACTGTACAAAAAAAGCTGCCGCCGCCCCACACAGCGCTTCCACAAACCCGAAAAGTAAACTGTCTGTTTTCGTCAATTCCGCTGCAAATGCCGCAAACCACGCTCCTGCCAAAACGGAAAGCAATATTTCTGTCAGTCTTTGCACATTGCGAAACATAAACGGTGTTCCTACATATTCCGGTTTTCTTTTCTTCTGAGCAGCAGAAAACAAAACGAACAGAACAGCCGCCCATACAACAGCAGCGATTATGTAAGGCGCCGGAAGCGGATACTGCAGAGCTATCCTCTTCTCATATATTCCAAGTCCCGCCAGCCGTTTTGCCAATCCAAACGGAGATAGTATATTATTTAGTTTTTCAAGCAATTCAATTTTGTAATAAGTAACAAAATAATGTTTTGCAAACACTTTGATGACATTTTCAATAAATAAAGAAGAATACGCAATGATCGAAACACAGAGTGAGACTGCACATATAAAATTGCCGCATACCGAAACACATAAAATCCCTATATGATAGAAGATTAAAAAAGCAAATCCAAACGCAAGAATACTTTTCGCGGTATAACTTCCGACAAAAGGAGCAAATTCCGGATCGACCATCGCCTGCCATATTCCACATACGGAAATCATGAGCAAAAACGGAAGAAAGAAATGGATCACCCCATGCGTATATCTAGACCAAAAGATCATTCCTTTTTTCACCGGAAGACTGTAATAAAAATCCTGTTTCTTCTGCTGCAGCAAATAAAAGAACTCCAGAAAAGAAAACAGGACGCCCAGTCCCATACTCAGCCAAAGCAGAACTGTATTTCCAATCCCGAAAAACGTATAGGAAGTATCAAGACTTAAACGCATTACAAGAAGGACAGTATATATAAAAAATGTTGTCCATCCAAACAACGCGGTAAGGTGTCCTCTTCCGGCTTCTTTCAGCCAACTACCGAAGCACTTTACGGATGTCATACTCTTTTCCCTCCATTTCGGCAATAAAAATCTCTTCTAACGTCATCGGCACTTCTTTCATAAACACAGGCGAAAAACTGTTCAGCCGGGCCATTGTTTCCGGCTGCATACGAACGATAAGCGTCACAAAATATCCATCCGCATGAAAACGAATAAGATCGACCGCCTTTTTTACTTCTTCAAGATCGGTCTGTTCCGAAAATACACACTGATATTTGCATATATTTCCGGCCTGATGCCTCATATCTTTCGAGGTCAGGACTCCTCCTTTATGAAGGATCGCGATACTGTGGCATATATCCTCAAGTTCCCGAAGTTTATGAGATGCCACTACCACCGTAAACTTCCGTTCTTTCATTTCCTGACGAAACAGGTTTTTCATCACTTCCGTCACGATCGGATCAAGACCGTCGAACACTTCATCACAGAGAAGGTATTTGTTCCGGCACAAAGGGCAAGGATAAGAAATGCCTGACGTTTCATACCTTTTGAAAATGTACGAAGTGGGCGCTTCGTTTCCAGATTCAATTTCCCCGCCATATAAGCCGCCGCCTCAGCATCCATGCGAGGATAATATTTCTTATAAAACAAAATCATTTCTTCCATAGAGGCGTTCGGAAAAAAATAAGGATCATCCGGCAAATAAAAAATCTCTTCAGATACGTCTCCGGATGTGATATTTGCACCGTCAACGACAATGCTGCCGCCATCGGCTTCCAGCACTCCCGCAATCATACGAAGGAGCGTTGTCTTCCCCGCTCCGTTCGTTCCGAGCAGGCCGAGCATCTCTCCTTCCGGAATATTTAAAGTAATATTATTGACCGCACATACATCATCAAAATTTTTCACAAGTTCTTTCACGCAGATCATCTGAATCCCCTTTTCTTAAACAACCTCCCACGGGTCTTTCTTTCCGGCTTCACGGAGAATACAGCTTTCTATCGAATGTTTTACCATATCGCTCACAGCCTGATCGGTATAAAACGCCATATGCGGCGTGACGATCACATTCGGGAAACCACGCAGAACATACAGATCTCTTTTGGACAATATATCTGATTTCCTGTTGTAATAATACATTCCAAGTTCATCTTCGATCACATCCAGACCGCTGCGCCGACTTTCCCGGATTCCAAAGCTTCGATCAATGCCTTTGTGTCGATCAGACTTCCCCTCGCTGTATTGATAATAACGACACCGTCTTTCATATTTTTCATCGCAGACGCATCGATAATATGGAAATTATCTTCCGAAAGCGGCATATGCAAAGTAATCAGATCACACTTTCATAAATCACCGAAAGATCCGCATACTCCGCGAACTGTTTTACCGCTTCATTCTCATATTTATCGTACGCATAAATCTTACACCCGAAACCGTGCAGATCCCGGATCACCGCTTGTCCGATCCTCCCCGTACCGAGAACTCCTATTGTAAAATTAGGAAGCTCACGTCCTTGAATCCCCGGCAATGAAAAATCATTGATCTCCGCCCTCTGCATGATCCGTTTCATTTTTCGGATCGACATCAAAATAAGCATCATCGTATAATCCGCCACACATTCCGGCGAATAGGATACGTTGCTCACGCGTATTCCGAGCTGCCGCGCCGCCTCCAGGTCAATGTGATCGTATCCGACTGTCCTTGTCGATATCATCTTCACCCCGAACTCACGGAACTTTTCCAAAAGAGGTCGTCGATCTTCGTTGTGATAATGCTTACATATTCATACCCTTTTACAAGATATGCATTTTCAAGCGATGGCGCCTCTTTGCAGATACCAAGCTCCACATGATACTCTTTTGAAAATTTTTCAAAATATTCCGCCTCGTCAAACTCTCTGTAATTATATACAAAAATTTTCATTCTCATCACCTCGCACAATAATATTTGCCTTATTTTACTCCCCTTTTCTCGAAATGTCTACCTCTGTTTTGTTCATACTTTTCCCTGCCTTTTCATATAAATATGACAAAACTTAAGAGGTTTATCTACTATGTTTCAAACATATCTAAAAAACTTTTTCTTACTTCCCGCTCTTTTTCTCTCATCCTATGTGATCGGAGCCGGAGCCGGAAGCCTCACCTCTGCCGCTGCCGAAGGAAACTGGGGATTAAGTTTCATGAAGAAAACACACCGCCGACAGCTAATGCTTCCACAGATGAACTTGCACAGTATGACGCTTATTATATGCAAGATACAGATGAAAAATACTCTATCTTACATTTGATGCAGGATACGAAAACGGAAACACAGAAAAAATTTTAGACGTATTAAAAAAGCATGACGTATCCGCTGCTTTTTTCGTTGTCGGAACATATATCGAGTCAAATCCCGAACTCGTCAAGAGGATGTGCAAGGACGGACACATCGTAGGAAACCATACATGGCATCATCCTGATATGTCGCAAATGTCAACTCTTGAATCATTTCAAAAAGAATTAACGGATGTAGAGAAAATATATAAAGAAACCACCGGAAAAGATATGGTTCGTTTCTATCGTCCTCCGCAAGGAAAATACAGCAAAGAAAACTTAAAAATGGCTCAAGATCTCGGATACAAAACTTTTTTCTGGAGTCTTGCCTATGTCGACTGGTACGATACAGATCAGCCTACAAAAGCAGAAGCGTTTGATAAACTGCTCAAACGCATCCACCCAGGCGCGATCGTCCTGCTCCACAGCACATCAAAAACAAACGCCGACATCTTAGATGAATTACTGACAAAATGGAAAGAAATGGGTTATCAGATCAAGCCTTTAACCCAACTTCCTTAAGTTTTCGCTTATCCAAGCGCCACATCAAGTATCATCATCAGAACAAAGCCTGCCGCCACTCCGATCGTTCCGATATTGGAATGTTCTCCGGCCTGAGATTCGGGAATGAGTTCTTCTACAACGACATAGATCATGGCTCCTGCCGCAAAAGACAAAAGATAAGGAAGGAGAGGCACGGCGATTCCGGTCAGAAAAATGGTGATCACCGCCGCAATCGGTTCTACAATGCCGGACATTGCCCCGTATAAAAATGCCTTTCCTTTTGACAATCCATGACTTTGCAGAGGCATGGATATAATTGCCCCTTCCGGAAAGTTTTGAATTGCAATCCCAATCGAAAGCGCCAGCGCGCCGGCAAGAGAGATTACCGAATTTTCTGTCATTACTCCCGCAAACGTCACTCCGACCGCCATCCCTTCCGGAATGTTATGAAGCGTTACCGCAAGGACAAGCATCGTCGTTTTTTTTAACTGAGACGGAACTCCTTCCGGCTTCTCTTCCGTAAAGTGGAGGTGTGGGATCAATGTATCCAAAACAAGAAGAAAACCCATTCCAAATAAAAAGCCGACTGCCGGAGGCATCCATGAAATTCCTCCCGCCTGCTCTGACATGTCAATGGCCGGAATAAGAAGCGACCAGACCGACGCCGCGATCATTACTCCCGACGCAAATCCGAGAAGCATTTTCTGCAGGCGGACATTCATTTCCTTTTTCATAAAAAATACCATTGCCGAACCAAGTGTCGTTCCGATAAACGGAATCATTATTCCTAATAAAATATTACTGTTCATCTCTATTCCTCCGATTTTTATACTGCCGCGGACAATCTTCTTCACCATATCCACCGCCGACTGTAATATAGAATTACACCGATACTTTATCCTATGCATATGCCCAAAACTCTGACACATATATTCATAATTCATATATCGGATCATATCATACGTTTCTGCATATTGCAATTATTTTGATATCTATTCTCATTTCGTCTTTTTCAACGCTCTTCTTTATAGTAATATTG
>ENA-OQJH01000543-OQJH01000543.1-human-gut-metagenome-genome-assembly--contig:-NODE-543-length-20262-cov-3.741098_pt1 | contig 20262 bp, 22 predicted proteins | sample MGYA00242597_ERZ504763 | MGnify/ENA primary metagenome ERZ504763 (study PRJEB26092, sample SAMD00036359) | human gut metagenome | host: Homo sapiens | study: EMG produced TPA metagenomics assembly of...
CTCTCACTTCTTTTTATTGCATAAACTAATTTACAAATCAACTGTCCGATGCAGACAATCAATATCACATATATCAATTTAAGAGTCAAATAATGTTGCCTTTGAATCTGAATTTTATCAAATATGAAGTTATCTGTAAAAAATGAAATCATTGCAAATATTATTGAAATACAAAGCACTTTTATATTTACTTTGTACTTTATAATTTGATACATAAAAAAATCTCCTAACACTCTAATAACAATACTCCTAAATTACACATTAGTTAATCTATTCCTCTAATCATAATAATAAACGTCATATTTTGTATCATAATTTTTTATGTTTCCATATTCTAAATATAAATAATTCTGCATCAAATCATGATATTATCCCTCAGCATTGAAACTATGACCTATAAATAAGTATACGCGGAAAACGCACAAAAACATCTTTACAAGGCGCACAATATTTTAAATTTGTTCATTTATAGTTTTATGTTGATTGGTATCATACAAAATATTCCTATAAAACAGCTAATACCAGATTTATTATATCTCTTTTTTGTATAACAATTGTTTAATAATCCTTTGTAATTTTAATGTAATTTCCCTTAAAATAAATACTACAAAAACCGCACCAATTACATCAACAAACATTAAAATTGTTTTTTCCGTTTGTAATTGAAAAACATTGAATTTTTCACATAGAATTAATATTATCAATAAATTAATTTGATGAAATCCTAAGAAAAAAAACGAATTTTTTCCTATATATTTCAACAGTCTATTCTTTTTTGTTCTATTAGCTACTCCAATCAAAAACAAACTGCCACTAACTGCTGCTACAAAAAACAACAAATAATTATCAAAATATCTGGAAACCATGTCCACCCTGTCATTTACCAGCCAGAACATATATTGATTACAAATAAAATCAATAGTGTTTGTACCTTCATCATTCTGTCGATATTTAAAACATACCTTAAGCCTATTCCAACTAAAACAAATGGCACTGCAAAAAACACCAAATCTACATTCCAAGGCAAATCCACTCGAATATATCGATTATAGATTATTCCAATAGTAAACAACGACAAACCACACACGCTAATCCAAATTGGAGATCTATTAACCTTCATAATTATATAACATACAATCTCTGAAACCGCCAAAACGGTAACAAACCACAATGGTGTACAACTAATTTGAATTATAAAATCTTTTACTGAATACAAGTAAAAGAGGTTATCTCTTTCCCATAGCAAATTAGGTATAACCTGGTAAATACAAAGTCCTGCTGCATATACGAAATATGGTATGATCAAAGATTTTAACAGCTTGTAAAAAAAATCTTTACAGGATAATTTATATCTTGTAAATGTATATCCACTAAGGATAAAAAATAATGGCATGTGAAAGGAATAAATCCACTTGGCAATGTTTTCATTTAGCAGCCCCGTATGTGGGAATATTACTAATAACATGCCTATTCCTTTAACAGCATCTAACCACTCAATCCTGCCGCCATCATTATTTTGTACTACAATCTTGTCATTTATTTTCTTATACGGAATTTTTAATCCATCTGTTTTTATGATTCCCCATATGACCAGCAATAAGTACATACTATTATACAGTGAATAGTAATACATTGAATTTGCCGCTGGTGCCGTCAGAAAAACAATGAAGATCGTCGCAAAAACAACAATACTGGATAACCACAATTCTTTTCGCCTGCAATACACGCCATATACAAACAATACAAAAACCATTGCTAATGGAACAATTGCACTTCCAAGCATTATGCCAACCTTGTAAACAAAACTTCCTCCCCACTCATAACCAATCAATTTCTGAACAAATTGACGCATTCCCTCATTGATTGGTTTTGTACCATTAAAAGACTCAAAGCCAAACTGACCTTCTGCCCCATTAACAAGCGACTCTATTTCATTAATTGTAGATTTATTATAATTGATAGACGCCAACATTGTTTCCGCTCTGAATTTCAAGAAAAGCTGCGGGTTAAAATATACTAAATTACAGTATGCTTTTAGCATATTATTCCAATCTTCCTGAGAACAGTAAATGTTATCCCAAAATCCTTCCTTAAACCATGCTGCTCCTTCTACACTTGCAGATATAGGTGACGCTTCTGAATTTTTTAAAGTGTCAACACTAAATACTTTATTTATATTTCCCAAATCTCTTTGTAAATTATCTGAACTCAGTTCTGATTTCATCATACATTCCAAAGGATTCATGATAGCTGATGCCAAATAATTCCGGTCACTAGGAATCGGCATTGAGACAACTCCCGCCATAATCAAACTACCAATCAAAAAAGTGACTGCATTTTTTTCTGTTCAGAATGAAATAATTTAAATGCAATTAAAGGAATAAATAACAATAACCCATAACCTTCAGAACGGATATTCCAAATAAATCCATATAAAAGGACAAAATAAATCAGATTACAATCCTTGTTTTTCCATAGATTTATAAATTCCAGCACAGCCAGTCCATAAAAGAAACCAAAGAAAGCCGTTCTGTATGCCATCAACGACCAATATAGATTTGCCGGCAATAATAAAAACAAAATTAATAAATATGCCTTCTTTTTATTTTTAATCCACCCAGATACAATATAAAAGATTCTCCCCATAACAGAGGCAATAATGATAATCTGACAGATATTCACTCCCACTGGAAATGGAATTGCCATTAATGCAAATACAAAAAAACACTGCATGTAATATCCATGCCACCCACTTAGTTTCATTGTAGATGCCATGCTTAACATTTCCATATTATCCCACAGCCATATTCCAGGATATGTAAGAAATAAGAATACCATTAAAATTCCAAAACAAATCCCTGCAAACTTAACGGCCGTTCTGACACTCTCACTTCTTTTTATTGCATAAACTAATTTACAAATCAACTGTCCGATGCAGACAATCAATATCACATATATCAATTTAAGAGTCAAATAATGTTGCCTTTGAATCTGAATTTTATCAAATATGATGTTATCTGTAAAAAATGAAATCATTGCAAATACTATTGATAAACAAAGAATTTTTATATTTATTCTTTCTTTTAACATCTTGTACATTATTTACCTCCACTTATGTACTACTTTCATGCCACGTTTCTATTTTCTTTAATTATTATTCATCATAAATTCTTTCTGTCTCTGAATCTGCTCACCAATATATTCATATAATTCATCACTAAGTCCCTTGATTCTCTTCTCTAAATATTCTTTGTTTTCATCCGTATAAGAAGCCTGCTGTCTGATCTGATTTCCTATATACTCGTACAGTTCATCACTTAACGCCTTTATTCTGTTATTCAATCTATCTACTTCTTCTAGCGACATTGGAAATTTTTCAGCTTCTGGTTTTACATCTTCCTGCTTTACAGCTTCCTCTTCTTTATTTTGTCTCAGCTGCTCATTCTCTTCTTCCAGTCTTTTTATTCTTTCATCCATTTTAGATAATCTATAATTACATTCTTTTAATCTCTGTTCCAATTCGCTGTTCTTCATAAAATATTTACCTCCATATCATTGGTTTTATTTATTCTCATCTTCGCCAAATATGGCTTTCGACATCCGATAGCGGCAGCTATTCCCACTTTTGAGATTGTCGTTTTAATGCCATCCTGCTCTAAACTCTCAATCGTTTTGGCAATTCTCTCATTATCTAAAACACTGTTTACACGCCGCAGTATCTGACCCATTTTCTGATTCGCTTTCCCCGGATAATATACCTGCCTCGTCTCCTGAACCACAACATCAGGCACACTTTTCTGCCTGCTCATATCCATTAATCTGTCAAATGCAAATCCGACATCAACATTTTTCACACAATCTTTCAGCCATTCATAGCCTTCCGGAATCCATTCAGCATTTTCAATCCATGTAATAACTGAATCATTATCTAATATCCGAAATAGTTCCGCCTTAATCTGACCATCTTCTCCATCATTTCTGGAATCAAACAACATATTCATACAACGAACTACATGTCCCACAGCATACTGGTAAAAAAAGGTAATATTCTCATCTTTCCACACACATTGCACACGTAAAAATTTTTCATATTCCTGCAGCAAAGAAACCTGATTGTCAAACATTTTGCTTCTGTAACATGTTGTCAGTGAATTTTTTCCCCATTGCAGATAGTAATAGAGAACGTCTGAAATAAATACAATTCTTTTTAATCGGGAAAATATTGTAAGTTCAGTAAAAAATCTTCTCCCAGTTCCTTATCAAGTGGAAAACACAATCCGTACTTGTCAAAATATTCCCGTTTATATAATTTATTACATGGTCCTTCAAGCAGCACAGTATACAATAATATTCTTGAAAAATCACCCAGAAACTTTTCTCTCGAAAGTACACATTCTTTTCCAAGATACTGTGGCAGCCAGTCATTGGAACTGACAGGTCTGTTTCCTTCTAATACCATATAACGCATTCCACAGACTACCATATCAGCTTCATAGATATGCATTGTATCTACAGTCGTTCCGTCATATTTTCTGTTATCACATCATCTGAATCAACAAACTGGATATACTCTCCTGTCGCCGACTCAATTCCACAGTTTCGCGCATTGCTGACTCCACCATTTGGGACATCCAGAACTTTAACTCTGTCATCAATTGCAGCATAGTTCTGGCATATGATAAGTGAATCATCCTTCGATCCATCATTAACCAAAATAATTTCTATATTTTTATATGTCTGTTTCAGTATCGATGTGATCGTATACCCAAGATATTGTTCTGCATTATACACTGGAACAATAATACTGACCTTCTCATTTTTCATTTTCTTTCACGCACACTCCTTGCCATACCATACTTCTCAAGCCCTTTTGACAAAAGTTTAAATTCCTCAATATACCACGGATCAACATCATGCTGTTGCAAATAGTCCACGTCTTTCCTTGCCTGTTCTACAAGTGCTTTTACTTTCGGTCCATTCACCTGCTGACGATAGCACTGATAAATCCGGTCTAAAAGAATCCAGCAATAAATATCATTCATTTTCCTTTCTAATGACTTTATCCCATGCTTTTCAAAAAAATCTACTCTCTCACGAAATGCCCAGCAAGCATCAAGATTTGCCTCTCTGAATTTTTCACCTGTAATACTGTCTGTTCGTCTTCTGTCATAGTTATAAAATGAAAAATCTATATATACTAACTTTCTGGCATTATACATATATTTATAGGTCGTATATTCATCTTCATGAAGTTTGCCTTTCGGATATCTGACATCCGCAATCACACTACGCTTATAAAGCTTATTCCACGCATTGGGTTTAAAGTAATGCCAGTCAAGCATTGCCTCCAACGCAAAAATATTATCGCCTTCTACCACATTTCCGGTACAGGCTGTTTCTTCAACAATACAGTCCGCATATAGATTTCGATAGCTGCATTCTGCAATATCAGCATCATATTTCAATAAAGTATGATATAATACCTCATACATCTTATCATCTATCCAGTCATCACTGTCAATAAAAGCTATGTACTCTCCGGCAGCCACCTCAATGCCTGCATTCCGTGCATCTGATAATCCACCATTTTCCTTATGGATCACCCGAATCCGCGAATCTTCCTGCGCATACCTGTCACACATCTCCCCACATGCATCCGGTGATCCATCATCTACAAGTATGATTTCCAAATTACGGTATGTCTGCTTTCGAATTGACTCTACACAACGATTTAAATAATTCTCTACCTTATAAATCGGAACAATAACACTAATTTTTCCTTCTTCCATTTTCATACTACTCCACTATTTATCCAAAAATTCTCCAATACATCTTCCCTAACGTTCTTCGAATTCCACTTCCCTGTGGAAATATTTTCATCAGCAGCTTTCTGGTTCTCTTAAATGCTCTTGCTTCAATTACTGTATCTACTGTCACATTCTGACCGCCGCCCTGATGCTGCATTCCACTTAAAATTTGCTCATAATATGGTGTTTTTCTCGCCATGTCCCAGAATACATATCCAAAATCTTCATCCGGTTTCATCCACGGCTTCAAAAATCCGGCATAATGAATAATATATGGATCTTTTCTCGCATTTTCATAGGCATCCAAAATATAATACGGTGCGTATTTAATCACTTTCTGCCAGCGGAAATGATCACAGTCAAAGATCATATTCCATTTCATATCCAGATAAGTTACCCTGTCTTTACATACCACATTCAGAATATCCTGATCTGAAAAACGGTAAATTCCTGTATCCGACATTTCGAGTAGTTTGTCCACTGTCACAACTTTACTCATCTCTGTAACATTAAACACAAGTACTCCCGCCTGAAAATATACAAACGGATTTTCGAGTCCCAGTGTATTTTTACAATACTGACGCATTTCTGAATTTTTCATATTACACTGTCCTGCAAAATCAGGATCAAGTGCACCCGCAATCAGACTGTTTCCCATATCTGTATCGTAAAGTTCTGCTACATCATGACAGATGATCATATCACAATCCAGATATACTACTTTCGGATATACCTTTAGAATATCAAGGATCAGGAAACGGTAAAATGTTTCTGTTGTAATGTGCTGCTTTGCCTGCAAGACGTAGCCGGCGACCCTGCTGCTCACATTCACGAAAATAAATCTCACATTCGCTCTATTCAATCTGTCCGTAAACATTTTCTGGCTGTCAGCATTGATATCTGTATGGAATACATAAATCTCATACTTCCGGTCATGACTTGTATGTTCCACGATCGACTGTGCACAGGTATATAAAATCGGAACATATTTCTGGTTTGCTGCAAGTACTACCGGTACTACATCCCCATCTGTTGCCTGTGTAACTTCTGTCTCTGCATCTGCATTGTGAATCAATGCAATCTGCAACTCTCCCAGGCGGTACTTTCCCTGTTTTTTCAGGTACATATAATAGATACCCGCCAATCTTTCTCCTAAATGACCAGTCGTGCGGTATCCCTCTCTGGAATACTCGCTCATATCCGCACGCTTTTCAAATTCTTCTAACACATCAAAAAGAATTTTCGAATAATCCTCAAAAGTTCTTTTTTGGCAATAAACATGTTGCATGGATAAAAACGTATGACCTTCAAAAGTTCTCTGGCTGTCTCACTCAGATATGAATACTTTTCATCTATGATTTTTAAAAATAACTCTGCATCCTCGATATGTAACTCCGGTGCCTTTTTATAATGCTCATAAACGCTCTTTGCATTCATATCAGAAGTAGGTACACCTTTGGCAATCAAGAAATCATACTTTTCAATATAATCCTGCACTGCTTTTTCATGCAATGCCAGTTCATCCATTGCCTTCTGATCCAGGAAATCATATTCAATCGTTCCCCATGATGTCTCTTTGATCTTTTTTTCACTAAAAGAGAAAAATCGTCGGTAATGGCAAAATCCATAGTAATCTGCCTGCATGTTTTTCCATGCCCAGTACTGAGTTGTAAGTTCACAATATGATTTATTCAAAGACGAAATATTGTCCCCTTGATTATCCTGATACACACCTTCCGGTACTTCTTTCGTCTGAAAATCACTTCCTGCAATCACATTATAAAATAACGAATTATTAACACGCATCGTATCACGGTTTGGGGTATGTGTCACAAAAATCTTAATATCACTCATTTTTATTTTAACTCCTCAATTTTATCTAATGCCGCTTCGATCACTTTGTCCATATCATAATATTTATAATTACCAAGTCTTCCGCCAAAAATGACATTGTTCTCACTCTCGGCAAGCTGGCGGTATTTTCATAAAGTGAATTATTTTTCTCGTTATTTACCGGATAATAAGGTTCATCTCCCTTATGCCACTCACTCGAGTACTCTTTGGAAATAATTGTAACAGGCTGTTTCCATATTCAAAATGTTTATGTTCGATGATTCTCGTATATGGAACTTCTCTGTCTGTGTAATTCACGACAGCATTTCCCTGATAATTTTCCATCTCATAACGTTCCTGCTCAAATCGGACGGAACGATACTCTAAGACACCCAGTTTATAGTCATAATATTCATCGATCATTCCTGTATACAGAACTTTATCTGCGACCTGTCCGTTCTTTGCAGTAAACTCTTTATAATCTGTATTAAGTAATACCTCTGTTCCCTCTAACATTTTTCAATGATGGCTGTGTATCCACCGATCGGGATTCCCTGATAGCGGTCATTAAAATAATTGTTGTCATAAGTAAAACGTAACGGCAGACGTTTGATGATAAAAGCCGGCAGGTCTTTGCAGTCTCTTCCCCACTGTTTTTCCGTATATCCCTTGATCAGTTTTTCATAGACATCACGTCCGACAAGGGATAATGCCTGTTCTTCGAGGTTTTTCGGTTCCGTAATATTTAAATCTGCGATCTGTAACTGAATGATGTCTTTTGCTTCCTGTGGTGTAACAATCCCCCACATTTTGCTGAATGTATTCATATTAAACGGAAGATTGTATAATTCGTCTTTATATCTGGCAATCGGTGAATTAATGTAATTATTAAACTCTGCAAACTGGTTAATATATTCCCACACTTTTTATTTGAAGTATTGAAAAATATGCGCACCATATTTATGTACATTAATATCATCTATCTTTTCACAGTAGATATTTCCACCAATATGGTTTCTCTTATCAATAACCAGACACTTTTTCCCTCTCTTTTTCATTTCATAGGCAAAAACTGCTCCATAAAGCCCACTTCCTGCAATCAGATAATCATACTTCATAACTTTTTCTTCTCCTGTCTATTTTAATTTCCAATATAGGTTTCCAACTGTCCGCCGTATCCAGCTTCCCTGTGGCAAAATTTTTTTTGCCGCTTTCCTAAGTACGTCAACCACTGCTTTCCCCGGATGTATCTTTTCTTTTGCCTGTCCGCACATATCATAGAGCAGTTCTTCATAATAAGGGGTTTTTCGTGCCACCTTCCAGAATTCCTTTGCAAAATCATCTTTTGGATTTTTCCAGGGCTTTGCCGCACCTGCATAATGGATGATATATGGATCCTTTCTGGCATTCTCATAAGCATCCATAACATAATAAGGTGCCGATTTGATCACATGCTGCCAGCGATATTTATTACAGTCTGTCAAAACATTCCACTGCATATTCAGATAAGTAACTTTACCCTCACATACGATATTCAAAATATCCTGGTCGGAATATTTGTAAATTCCAGTATCTGACATTTCAAATAATTTTTGAACACTAATCTTATCTGCTATTTGCCCATATGGAACACTAATACACCAGCCTGAAAATAAGCAAGAGGATCCTTTAATTTTAAGACGTCTCTGCAATAAGCAAGTGTGTCAGCATTCGCTCCGTTACATTGTCCTGCGAAATCCGGATCAATCACTGCTGCCAACATATTATCACCGAGTTTAACATCATATAGCTCTGCGATATCACGCCGGATGATCATGTCACAATCCAAGTATACCACTTTCGGATACATCTTTAAAATATCAAGAATCAGAAAACGATAAAATGTTTCCGTGGAAATATGTTCTTTCGCTTTTAACTGATATCCAGCCACCCGGCTCCTTACATTAACAAAAGAAACATCGAAATTTTTCTTTTTAAGTTTTCTTATTTCATTTTGGCTTTCCGGCTCAATATCAGTATGAAAATATATATTTTATAATCTCTTTGTTCCGATATATGGTCTGCAATCGACTGCAGACATGTATATAAAATTGGAACATATCCTTGATTGGCAGCTAACACAACCGGTATTTCATCGTCTTCTGACACACTGATTTTTGAAGTACCTTCATTTTGTTCAATCTGTGCCATCTGCAGCTGTCCCAGACGATATCCGCCTTTTTGTTTCAGATATTCAAAAAAGATTCCCGTCATGCGTTCCCCTAAATGCCCCGGTGTGCGCAAACCTTCTCTGGAATATCTGCTCATATCACATCTCTGTTCAAATTCATCCAGAATATCAAACAGCATCTTAGAATACTGAAAGAATAATTCTTTATTCATAATAAACATATTGCATGGGTAAAAGATTTTCCCATGCACATATTTTTCAGCCACGTCATTCAGTTCGGGATATTTTTCACGAATAATAGAAAGAAAAAGATCTAAATCTTCTATATGGAGTTCCGGTGCATTCTTATAATGTTGATACACAGACTTCGCCTGTAATGCATTTACCGGAATCCCTTTTGCAATCAGAAAATCATACTGCTCAATCGTCTGTCTCATGGATGCTTCATCCATACAAAGTTCCTGTTTCACGTTTTCACTCAAAACCGGGTAAATCAGGCAGCCACAATCAGCTTCCTGCAGATTCACTTTGGAAAAGGAAAAATATCTGCGGTAATGGCAAAAACCATAATAATCTGCAGTTTGATTTTTCCACGCCCAATATTGTGTCGTCAGTTCACAATAAGATTTGTTCTTAAATGAAATATTGTCCCCCTCATTATCCAAAAGCATTCCTTCCGGAACTGACTGAGTCAGAAAGCACTTCCCGCTATTACATTATACATCAGTGGATGCTCTATTCTCACTGTATTGCGATTTGGCGTATGGGTTACAAATAATTTTATCTCACTCATAGAATCCTCTTATCATTCTTCGTTTAGAAATTCATATATGCATCACAAATTGTATCAGCATCACCACACATTTTCACATGTCCTTTGTCAAGCCACAATGCATGATCACATAAATTCTGTACAGATGTTATAGAATGTGACACATATAATAATGTTGTTCCTGTTTCTAACATATGTTTCATACGTTTTTCGCATTTTTCCTGAAACTTATAATCTCCTACGGATAATACCTCGTCACAGATCAGGATATCCGGCTGAACCATCGTTGCCACAGCAAATCCAAGTCTTGCCGCCATACCGGAAGAGTAATTCTTGATCGGCATATCCAGAAAATCCCATAATTCAGCAAAATCAATGATTTCCTCAAACTGCTCTTTCATAAAACTCTCTGAGTACCCCAACAGTGTTCCATTCAGCAGAACATTCTCGCGGGCAGTCAGTTCACCGTCAAATCCGGCTCCCAACTCAATCAGAGGTGCGATCGTTCCCGAAAGGATCACACTGCCCTTATACGGTTTTAAGATACCACAGATCAGCTTTAACAATGTGGATTTTCCGGAACCATTCGTTCCTACGATTCCCCATGCTTCCCCTTTCCGAACCTGAAGGCTTACATTCTGTAGGGCAAGGAATTCCTGAAACATCAGTTCTTTTTTTACCATTTTTATTACATATTCTTTTAAATTATTGACCTGCTGTGATGCACGGTTAAAACGCACTGTTACATCCGACACATCAATAACAATATTCTTGTCATCCATCTTCATTCTCCTAGATATATAAAATAAAATCGTCCTGTTTTCTTATAAATGCCCATGATCCAACAATCAGAAAGACAAATGCTATCGCAAATCCGTATACCACATCTCCTGCAGCCGGTAATGTCTGATGAAGTGATATCGTACGGAACTGTGTGATATACTGATACATAGGATTAAAAATTTTAATTGCTTTCTGCACTGATTCCGGTAACTGTTCCATCGGATAGAAAATAGGTGTCAAATACATCCATGCCGTTGTCAGTACATTATAAATATACTGTATATCTCTGAAGAATACAGCTGCCTCTGCCAAAAACAAGCCAAGACCAAGGCTGAAAATATATACTTCCATTAAAATAACCGGAAAAAACAGCATTGCCCATGAGAACTGTACCTTAGTAATAACAAATACAATAATCATAGCTCCCAGAGAAAAGACTAAGTTGACCAAAGAACTCGTAACCTTAGATAAGGTAAACACATATTTAGGAACATAAACCTTTTTCAATAATGGTCCATTTCCTGTAATGGAAAAGATCGCCTGATTTGTTGCTTCTGTCATAAATGTAAACAACGTCTGTCCAATGATAAGATATGCAGAATAATTGTCTATATTAAAACGGAACATTTTGGAAAATACTAAATACATAACGACCATAACCATTAATGGATTTAATACGCTCCATACATATCCCAGAAAACTTCTTCTATACTTTAACTTTATATCTTTCGTTACCAGCTGTTTGATCAGATATCTGTAATTATACAACACCTGACATCTTGTTTTCATTTTATTCATTACTCGCTCTGATTCCTCTTTTCTTCCTATATTTTTCATATAAAACTGCTATATTATAACATAACTTATTTTAAATTCCAATAGTTGCCTTTACATCTACTTTTGTCTGTTTATAATCATCTTGCGTCTCAAAAACTTAATTTCACCAAATACAATCATCACAATATAAAATGTAAAAGAAATCTTTTTTTTTCTTCTCAATATCTGAAAAATTTCTTTTTCGCCCACAATGCATCTCTTTCAAATGAGACGACAATCCACTCTGCCCATAATATTTCCGTCCAATACCATAATCAACCAGTTTCTTGGGTAAATAATACACCTGGTTCCATTCAAAAAAAACGCTGGTAATAATTCATATCTTCACAGTACTGCATAGACTCATCAAAATATCCGGCATCTTTTACTCTTGCCCTGCGTATCACAACGGTTGAGGTAAATATAACGCTCTTTGTGCAATATTCTTTCAGCGATAACCGATGTAACAAATAATCTTTTCGCAGAAATTCTTAAAGGTCCTTCTTCCAGCCCGCCACAGAGCAGGTCGATCTGTGGATTTTCTTTTAAATTTTTTTCCTGCCATTCTAATTTTTCAGGCGCCCAGCAGTCATCCGAATCCAAAAATGCCAGATAATCTGCTGTTGCCATACGGATTCCTGCATTTCTTGCAGCCGCCACACCTGTATTTCGCTGATTATATAAAATAATGTTCAAAATACAATCTTGACGGCTTTTATACTGCTCCACCTTATCTTTCGTACCGTCTGTAGATCCGTCATTAATTATGATCACTTCCTGAATCAGTTCTGGTTTTGTCTGATTCTGCAACGAATCCAATGTCTTTTCTATCGTTTTTTCACTATTATATGCCGGAATAATAACACTGAACATATTGCTCACACCTGATATACTTTCTTCATGATTTCATCCACATTTTCTTTGCTAAACTCTTTTATTTTGCACTGATTCGCCTGTCCCATTTTTTCAAATTTCTGTGGTTCATTTTTTTTCATCTCATATAATTTTGTAAATGCTATTCTGTACTCACTTTCTTCTCCCGGTGCCACCAGATAGCCTCCCACACCCTCTTCGATCAGGTCAACATTTCCCCTGATCCTGCTGCACACAACAGGTAAACCTTCCGCCATTGCTTCCATCAATGCAACGGATAATCCCTCTCTGAACGACGACAAAACAAAGCAATCCGCGCACTGTAGAATTTCATGTACATCACTGCGGAATCCAGCAAATTGTATATTTTTTTCTAAATGGTGCTCTTTCACATACTGTTCAAGTTCTTCTTTTTCCGGTCCAATCCCACACATCACATAATAAATATCAGCTTTTTTCATTTTTTCCAATGCTTTTATGACAGTTCTCTGGTTCTTATTTGCTGTAAATTCTGCACCTGTACGATCAGAAAAGCACTCTCAGGTATACCAAGTTCCTGTCTTTTTTTATTCTTTGCTTCCTGTGGCATATCGTGTGGTGTTACATTTACTCCAATACCCGGAATATAAGTAAGCTGCTTCATATGAAATTTCTTTTTTGCAAGCTCATAATCTTCCTGATTGATCACCAGCAGTTCATCTGTATATCGTGACAGAAATTTTTCCACCGGATAGAACAGCAGCCAGTTTTTGCCGGCGCCCCTTTAAAAAAATGAAACCCATGTGCAGTATAGATTGCATGCGTCTTATATTTATGTGCGGCCAGTCTGCCAAGCACCCCGCCGATCGGGCTGTGGCAATGTACAAAATGATATTGATTCTTTTTGAATAATTCTTTCAACTGCCGGTACGCTCTTGCATTTTGTCCAAGTTTAAATACATTTCTGGCAAAATCAATCTGATGCCACACAACCTGTTTTGATTCCAGTTCTTTTTTTAATTCACCGATCTGTTCTGGTGCGCACGTATTTCCCTCTGCAAAATTACATGCCACCTCTACCTGATATCCCATCTGCAACAAAATATCGATATTTCTCATGTTGAACTGCTGTATCATGGATGCTACAGAAGCCACCAGTAAAACTTTATCTGACATGAAGTTTTTATCTCCTTTTTATACCCCAATAAACTTTCCCACAGCCTCATCCAGCCGTTTTAACATCTCACATTCCCTCAATGTCACTTCAGATAGCCAATCATCATGGTATCTATGCGTAGTCAAATAACTGAATAGCCTCTAATATGGACGTTTTTCCCGAATTATTTTCCCCAATTATAATGTTGATCTGACCAAGATTCTCCATCGTCAGATTGCGCAATCCGCGATAGGAACCGATTGTTAATCTTTTTAACATCCTGCCACCTTTTCATTGTTATAAGCGATTATCAGAATTTATTATACTACAAATGTATTCTGTTGCAAAGAAACGGGACTCTCATCCTCAAACACTTCTCTCCACACTATCCTTCAATCCGAACCGCTGATATCCATCTATCTCTTTTCTGCTTAGTTCCTGTTCAATCACCATAGAACCGAATGCCTTTCCTGCCATACCGCCGATCTTCCCCGGCATTTTTTTGCCAGCGCCACAAACGGATTCATCCAGTTACACAGATGTACGTTTTTCCCTTTTGCCGTAGCAATCGCTGCTACCATCTGTGCCGTGGTCACGCAGGAAGCATTCTGCGGCAGAAACACACCAGTCCTCTGATCCTCGATCAAAATTTTTAAAAACTCCGCGAGATTCTCCACATAAATCATGCTCCGCTCATTTTTTACATTTGGAAATACCGGTACCTTATCCGCTAACTTTACAAGCATCTTAAAATTTCCTTTGCTGTTTTTTCCATAGATCATCGGCGGGCGGACAATTGCAAGTACAATATTGTTTTTTCTGGCATCCACCTTAAGCCCCTCAAACAGCGCCTGTAGTTTCTGCTCTGCCTGCCACTTGCTGTCCCCATAAAAATTTGACGGAGCAGGCTTTGTATCTTTTGTGATATGTATTGCCCCTCCGCCATTACTGCTGTCTCCGTATACAATTACACTGCTCAGGTAAATATATTGTCCCACGCCATCCTTTACAGCTTTTTGGGCAGCTTCACATGCCAGATCACAGTTTACGGCATAATATTCCTGTTTTTGTTCTTCTGTCAGGATGCCAATATCCGCATGTGCTTTGCCAGTCACGTTTAAAATACTGTCATATCCTGACCAGTCATCCTCTTTCCATGCCTCACCACGCAGACTGACTTTATGAACCTCATACTGGTCATTATAATTTTCTCCAATATATTTTTGAAATGAGTTGCCAATATAACTGTTGGCGCCTAAAATCAATACCTTTTTCATTTCCCCTTCATGCTCCCTGTTCCACCTTCAACCACTCCATCCTGTCTCAAAACGCTTAAGAATGTACCAAAGAAACACCGTACATCCATTGTAAACCCATATTTTTTCACATACTCGCCATCTAATTTTGCCTTGACCGGAATTTCAAGTTCGTCACGACCATTGATCTGCGCCCAACCGGTTAATCCCGGTGTCACATCATTTGCACCGTATTTGTCACGCTCTGCGACAAGGTCATCCTGATTCCAGAGTGCCGGGCGAGGACCTACGATACTCATATCCCCCTTAAAAATATTAAAGATCTGTGGCAGCTCATCGAGGCTGGTCTTACGAAGAAATCTGCCGGTTTTTGTAATGTACTGTTCCGGATTTGCCAGCATATGTGTCGGCATATCTTTCGGTGTATCGGTGCGCATGGTCCGGAATTTATAAATCTGGAAATATGTCTTGTGGATGCCGACTCTCTTTTGTGTAAAGAAGATTGGTCCCGGTGAATCTAATTTGATCGCAATGCATAAGATCAAAAGCAGCGGGGACAATATAATAATCGCAAGCCCGCTGAGTAAGATATCTATGATTCGTTTTATATAACGGTATCCTGTCATTTTCTGTCTGTCCCTTCTAATTTTTCAAACTTTTTTACAAACAATTGTTCAAATTGCTCTTTGGTATATGTATTGGTTTCATCAAGAATATATCCCTGAAGCTTTTCAAGTTCAAAAAGGCAGAATAATTTTTCCTGCTTTTGCTCTATATGCCGATGGATCTGATTTTTCGCACTATTTACCTTAATCTGTTTCTCCTGCATGATTTTTTCTTTATTATACACAAGAATATAGCTTATATTTTCTCTGGAAAATTGATAATCAGGGATCATTCCTGCTTCTATCAGCATAATAAGACTGTCATATATTTTCCGGTAAATTTCATCCTTTTTTATGCTGCCATTTTTAAACTCCACAAAATACCACTTTCCATCTTCTGTACAATACAATGCATCATTGGTTTTCGGTTGTTGTGCTATTTTAACCACTTGGCAATAATACTTTGAAAAACGATCAAAATTGACAGCAAGTAATCTGCTTTCCGTCATATAATCAGAACTTGCATCGTCCTTAGAACAGTGTTTTAATGTTGCAGTCATCGACTGCATAACTTCCGGAAGTTTTTCTATTGCCTCTTTTGTCATTATATCCCCATTTCTTCAAAATCAAATTCTTGCCTGCTTTCTGCTATTTAGACATCTGAATACTTCTAATTTTTCAAACGGTTTTGCTAACAACTGATACACAGACTGCAGATTTTCTGTAACATCTTTCATAACCGTTTCTTTTCCATCTGCCTGTGCAAGGTAATAATTCGTAATATGATCCACATTATGTTTTTTCGTATATGTTTCAATCGCCTCTAGAAAATAAGGACTGTGTGTAGTGATTAGTATCGTAAGATGAAGATATTTTTCCAGTAATACGATCAATTCTGCATATATAAGCTGCCATTCCGGATGTAGGTGTATTTCCGGCTCATCTAGCACCATCACATCTTTCTCATGGATTTCGCCTTTTTCTAACAAAGTGCGAATAATTGTAAATGCCTTGATTCCCATGGATAAATTTCCAATTTCAAAATAATGCATTTCTTCATCTGCCAGAAAAAAATCCCCATCCTCATTTTTTATTACTTTTCCGATCGTTACCTCAGATAACATTTTCAGTATATCACTGATTTTTTCTTCTGCCATCAGTTTTCCAATCGCATTGTCCGGTATATTCGCACTTAATTTCTGAAGCAAGTGCAAATCCTGTTCACTCAGCCCATCACTGTACTCCCACGAATTCATATAATCCATAATTGCCGGCGAATCAATTGAGATTGCTTCATGCATGACAGATATTTCTCTTTCTATCATATATTCACTATTCTGTTTTATCCCAACCTGTATTTTTTCCCTTGAATAAGCAATATTGCTTTCGCCTCGCTTTCTGGCTCATACAGATCATTCATCTGACCATAAAAATATCTGCCGAAAGTGTCTGCTATCAAGGTCTGCTCCACAGCCTCATTTTTAAATTTAATATACTATTTACTTTCTCTAAAACTTCATGGCACAATGCATCTCTGCTTTCATCATCAATCACATTTCTGAGATTATCATATAATTCAGAAATAATTTCTATTTTTCTCTCCTCATCTGCTGCCATAATCAATTCTGCTGCATTTGCATATCTTTTTCTGCTGGTTCGGGAAGGTACATTCACAGTTACTCTCTGATCATCATTTTTCAAATTATGATACCAGCTATTCTGCCAGTTATAACGGAGCAGTGACTCTATCTGTTCTTTCTTCTTCTGTGAAGCTTTTTCATCCACTTTATACATGGAATTAAACATACATGACAAAATCTTTCCTACCGTACTCTTTCCCGTATTATTTTCACCGGCAATCACAGTAATTCCGTCAAGTTTGATAGATGCCTGTTTAATTTTGGAAAAATGCTGAATTTCCAGTCTCATACTTTCCCCTTTCTACTCCTCCTTCGCTGATACGTCGGCACAATTTTTTCACCCACTCACGAATATCAGATGGCTCTGTCACTACATACTCTTTTAATTCTTCTAACTGCTCTAAAAACTTTCCTTCATCCAGTTCGATTGGTTTTCCGATGTGGATCAGGTTATTCTCGGTATCCTGCAGTCCTTCTTCATCCATCAGCATCTCTTCGTATAATTTTCCCCAGGACGTAGTCCGGTAAACACGATCTGGATATCTTCATCCGGTTTATGACCGGATAACAGAATCAGGTTTTGGCTAGATCAAGGATTTTGACCGGTTCTCCCATATCCAGAACAAAAATCTCTCCGCCTTTGCATAGGCTCCCGCCTGTAATACTAAGGATACAGCCTCTGGTATTGTCATAAAATAGCGCACGATATTCGGATCTGTGACAGTCACCGGGCCTCCACGTTCGATCTGTTTTTTAAATAAAGGGATCACGCTTCCGTTACTGCCAAGTACATTTCCAAAACGCACTGCCACATATTCCGTCTCAGAGCGCTTATTGTAAGTCTGAATGATCATTTCACAGATTCTTTTACTTGCGCCCATGATATTGGTCGGATTGACCGCCTTATCGGTAGAGATCATCACAAACCGTTTTACATGATAACGGTCTGCAGCCTGCACGATTTTCCATGTGCCAAGGACATTGTTCTTGATTGCTTCATTCGGGCTCTCCTCCATCAACGGCACATGTTTATGAGCTGCCGCATGGTAAATGATCTCCGGATGATAGGTCTCAAAAATCCAGTTCATTCGATTGGTATTCCGCACAGAACCGATCAGCACAACCAGATCAAGATCCGGGAATTTTACCTTTAATTCATTCTGTATATCATATGTGGTATTCTCATAAATATCTAAAATAATCAGCTGCTTTGGTTTGTGTCCCGCGATCTGTCTGCACAACTCACTTCCGATAGAACCACCCCCACCGGTTACCATGATAACTTTCCCGGACACATAACCCATGATAGACTCAAGATTCACCATGACCGGTTCTCTTCCAAGCAGATCATTTACATCAACATCTTTTAATTTGCTGATACCAACTTCACCATTGACAAGCTGATAGATTCCAGGCAGACGTTTTAATTCGCAGCCGGTCTCTTTACAAATATCAAGAATCCCCTTCATCTGTTTCGGGGAGGCTGATGGCATCGCTATAATGATCTCATGCACATGCAGTTCCAACACCTTATCCCGGATGCAGCTTCTGTCACCGATCACCTTTGCTCCATGGATATAATTACCAATCTTCGTCTTATCATCATCAATTACACCGACAACTTTTTTCTTTACATAACGGCTATTGTTAATCTCTTTAATCAGCTGATTACCAGCCTCACCTGCACCGATTACCAGTACATTCCTACGATATGTGCCGTCTCTTCGCATATTCCGGATTGCCCTAAGTCCACGATAGGAATATCTGCATCCCATGATCAGCACAAGTAAAAATAACCCATATAAAATATAAAAGCTTCGTGGAACCGGGAACATATCTCCCCAGTTACGTACCAGGATCAATGCAGCTACCACGATCGCATCCAGTATACATGCCGAAACAACATACATCATTTCAAGTGCCCCTGCATAACTCCACAGACTTGAATATAATCGGAGTGCCCAGAAGATGATCAATGTGATCACCATCATATACGGAAGTGTTCTCCATACTTCATTCAGATATTCTGTCGGTACATTGTAAAAGTTCAGATCAAACCGTATTATCAGCGCAAACATACTCGCAACAAATACAGCAAGCATGTCATAACACATCAAAAAATACGGCGCATAAATAACTGTCTATCTTGAATTAACTGTTTCATCTATTGTTATTGTCCTTTATATTCAAAATGCTGTTATACCCAAGGGTATAACAGCATTATTATAGCATATCTATTCTGTTTGTGTAAACCGATTCCCTTTTTTCTCAGGGATTTCGCTTTTAACTTTTTTATCTATGCATTTTTATAAATAATCCAGTTATCAGCATTCCATCTGCGGTTACCCTTCGTTCCTGGTCAATACGCGCAAAATTCCCCCTGCTTTTTCCCTATATATTTTTTCTGCTGATTTTCTATCCGCCTATCGCTCCTTCCCGGAATACCCGGTTACGTTTTATGATATCAATCATTTCTTCATGTATGCTGCGTATTTCATCCGGGTTTATTCTGGAGAGAAGGTCGCGGACTGCATCAACTTTTGGAATCCTTCCACTGATACAGTTTTTCAGT
>ENA-OQJH01000544-OQJH01000544.1-human-gut-metagenome-genome-assembly--contig:-NODE-544-length-20250-cov-2.460518_pt1 | contig 20250 bp, 22 predicted proteins | sample MGYA00242597_ERZ504763 | MGnify/ENA primary metagenome ERZ504763 (study PRJEB26092, sample SAMD00036359) | human gut metagenome | host: Homo sapiens | study: EMG produced TPA metagenomics assembly of...
GAATGCTGATTAGTGATTTCAACAGGCTTACAGCTTCGGCTGTCATGGTTGGAATATCGTATTTCATATACAAACTTGTTAATTTAGAGCTTAATATTTGCACAAAGATACTCGTTTTGCGCAATAGTTTCAAATAAAACTAATACCTTTGTACCATATTTACTAATACAAAGAGTATGACTTATCATCATTTATCTGTCCTGGTCCATCGTCAGGCCGAAAAATATGGCGACAAGGTAGCCTTAAAATACCGTGACTATGAGACAGCTCAATGGATTCCTATTTCATGGAAGCAGTTCTCCGGATCAGTACGGCAAGCAGCTAATGCTTTCGTGGCATTGGGAGTAGAAGAACAAGAGAATATCGGTATATTTTCACAAAATAAACCCGAATGGTTCTATGTCGACTTTGGCGCGTTTGCCAATCGGGCTGTTACTATTCCGTTTTATGCAACGAGTTCACCTGCGCAGGCGCAATATATCATTAATGATGCGCAGATTCGTTTCCTTTTTGTAGGCGAGCAATACCAGTATGATGCTGCTTTCAGTATTTTTGGTTTCTGCACCTCTCTGCAACAACTGATTATTTTTGACCGTTCGGTAGTGAAAGATCCCCGCGACGTATCGTCTATCTATTTTGATGAGTTTATGGCGATGGGAGAGGGATTACCTCACAATGATACGGTAGAAGAGCGTACCGAACGGGCTTCATACGATGACTTGGCAAACATTCTCTATACATCCGGCACAACGGGTGAACCGAAGGGCGTCATGCTTCATCATTCCTGTTATCTGGAACAGTTTCATACACACGATGACCGTTTGACGACCATGTCGGATAAGGATGTATCTATGAACTTCCTCCCCTTGACACACGTGTTTGAGAAAGCATGGTGTTATCTCTGTATTCATAAAGGAGTGCAGATTTGTATCAATCTTCGTCCGGCGGATATTCAGACAACGATTAAGGAAATTCGTCCGACACTGATGTGTAGTGTTCCCCGTTTCTGGGAGAAAGTATATGCAGGTGTACAGGAGAAAATTAACGAAACAACAGGGTTGAAGAAAGCACTGATGCTGGATGCTATCCGGGTAGGTAGAATCCATAATCTGGATTATCTGCGTTTGGGTAAGACTCCTCCGGTGATGAATCAACTGAAATATAAATTCTACGAAAAGACAATCTACTCTCTACTGAAAAAAACAATCGGTATTGAGAACGGTAACTTTTTCCCGACTGCCGGTGCTGCCGTCCCCGATGAAATCAATGAATTTGTCCATTCGGTAGGAATCAATATGGTGGTAGGATATGGTTTGACGGAATCGACGGCCACTGTATCTTGTACATTGCCGGTTGGCTATGATATCGGTTCAGTAGGTGTTGTACTTCCGGGAATTGAAGTGAAAATCGGTGAAGACAATGAAATTCTTCTTCGGGGCAAGACGATTACCAAAGGTTATTATAAGAAAGCAGAAGCTACGGCTGCTGCCATTGAACCGGATGGCTGGTTTCATACAGGTGATGCCGGTTACTTTAAAAATGGCCAGCTTTTCCTGACGGAACGCATTAAAGACCTATTCAAAACATCGAACGGCAAATATGTTGCTCCGCAAGCTTTGGAAACGAAATTGGTTATTGACCGTTATATTGACCAGATTGCCATTATTGCCGATCAGCGTAAGTTTGTTTCCGCTCTGATTGTTCCTGTATATGGGTTTGTGAAAGAGTATGCGGAAGAAAAAGGCATTAAATACAAAGATATGGAGGAACTGTTGAAACATCCGAAGATTGTAGGATTGTTTCGTGCACGGATTGATACACTCCAACAGCAGTTTGCACACTATGAGCAAATCAAACGTTTCACTCTGCTTCCCGAACCGTTCAGTATGGAACGTGGAGAACTGACTAATACGTTGAAATTGAAACGGTCGGTAGTTGCCAAGAATTATAGTGAGCAGATTGAAAAGATGTACGAAGAAAATGAGAAATAAGAGATGGACGGTGACGGTGAACGTTAAATATGAAACGATAAACCGTAAACGATAAGTCGCAAACAATAAAACGTGAACAAAATCTGTGCAATTGGCAGAGTTGTTCACCGTTTATTATTTATAAGTACATCTCCCTAATTAGTTTGTATTGTTTTCATTTTTACAAATTCCTTATAAAGAAAAACTTCTTGATTTTGATAGTATAAACTTATTTAGAGGACATACTTAGTTTATTCGTTCCTTTTTAGTATCCGAAAATCTGCTCCTGCGTCGATTCTTCAATAGGACCTACAGCTTTCAGCTTATCCAGTTCCAAATCCTTCTTATCTCCCAGAATGCAATAAACATACGCGCGTCCTTTTACCCATTGCTTTTGGAAATCGGCAATGTTTTTCAGCGTCATGTTCTGTATATCATTGTAGAGCTTGATACGTGGGTCTACGTTTTGGCCTAGGTCCTGTGCATTGATATAACTCCAGATGATGTCACCTTTGATGATACGTTCGGTACGCAGGCGGTTCGTTAATCCGTCTTTAGCCAGTTTGAATGCAGCCTCCGATTCCGGCATATTCTCATTCAGTCCGGAGAGTACGACATACGTACGTTCGTTGCCTGGAGATACGTAGAAGTACAAGCCAAGCGATAGAATTCACTTTTCAGTTCCTCCGGTGTCATGTCCGAAGTACCCAGAGATTATGTCAGGAAGAGTGACAAGCAAGAAAGTTTCAATAGTTTGTTCATAATATGACAACATTTTAATAACAAAAACAAAGGTAGCAGATTTTTGCTTATCTTTGTCCCCCGATATCTGAATTTTGTAAATAATAAAATTGTAAATCAAATGATTACTATTGAACAACTTAAAGACGTGAAAGAGCGCACTGATGCGCTGAGGAGGTATCTTTGACATCGACGGGAAGAAAATTCAAGTCGAAGAAGAGCAATTAAGAACACAAGCTCCGGGATTTTGGGATGACCAGAAGAAGGCCGAAGCTCAAATGAAATTGGTGAAAGACCTGCAAAAGTGGATTGAAGGCTACAACGAACTCAAGACATTGGCAGATGAACTTGAACTGGCATTTGATTTCTATAAAGAAGAACTGGTGACCGAGGAAGATGTGGACGCTGCTTACGCCAAAGCTAGTGAAGCGGTAGAGGCACTCGAACTCAAAAATATGCTTCGTGACGAAGCCGACCAGATGGATTGTGTGTTGAAAATCAATTCAGGTGCCGGTGGTACGGAAAGTCAGGACTGGGCTTCTATGCTGATGCGTATGTATCTGCGTTATGCCGAGACCAACGGTTATAAAGCTACCATTGCCAACCTTCAGGAAGGTGACGAAGCCGGAATCAAAACCTGTACTATCAATATTGAAGGTGATTTTGCATACGGTTATTTGAAGGGAGAGAACGGTGTGCACCGCCTGGTTCGTGTTTCTCCGTACAATGCGCAAGGTAAACGTATGACTTCCTTTGCTTCTGTATTCGTTACTCCGCTGGTGGATGACAGTATCGAGGTAAATATTTTGCCTGCCAACATCTCTTGGGATACATTCCGAAGCGGTGGTGCCGGTGGACAGAATGTAAATAAGGTAGAATCCGGTGTCCGTTTGCGTTATCAATACAAAGATCCTTATACCGGTGAGGAAGAAGAAATTCTGATTGAAAATACCGAAACCCGTGACCAGCCGAAGAACCGTGAGAATGCAATGCGTCAACTACGTTCCATCTTGTATGATAAGGAATTGCAGCATCGTATGGCAGAACAGGCGAAAGTGGAAGCCGGTAAGAAGAAGATCGAGTGGGGTTCCCAGATCCGTAGCTACGTATTTGATGACCGTCGCGTGAAAGATCATCGTACCAACTATCAGACTTCGGATGTGAACGGTGTGATGGATGGCAAAATAGATGGCTTTATCAAAGCTTATCTGATGGAGTTTTCTTCACAAGAATCATAAAAAATAAAATTAGCAAGAATTATTTTTGGAAAGTTAATAGATTTGTACTTACTTTGTTAGCGTTGAACTTTAAAGCTAACTATTATGAGTAAGGGGAAGAAAAAAGTAGCGATTACCAAAAAAGAAGAAGAACAAGCTCAAAAGGTTGTCAAAAATAGTGTTCGTCTCATTAATTATTTTGGCATTGATTATGCTGATTGCATTTTCCTTTTTCGGCTGATAAGTTCACCACAAATTACACGGTCAACCCAGACTGTTTGGCTATTGATAGAATGAATATCAAATCCAATCTGTGTTAATCTGCGTAATCTGTGGTGAACTCTTTGTTTTGTAATGCATTTGTATTCTATGTAATATGAATGTAACTTTTCTGTCATTTTCCTGTATTCGATTTGTCATCTTCGTGTATCCTCACAGTTGTACTTTTGCCGTGAACTTAGTAGCATACAACTGAAATGAGTAGAATCACAACAACCGTCGTTATGTTTTTGCTGGCGACAATGGCCTTTGGACAGGCAAAAGAAGATGCCGGGGACGGCAAGAAGCTGGATAAGCAGACAATGGAATTTAAGGATTACCTGCCGGAGATTCACGGAACTATCCGGGGAAAATATGAATACCAGACAGAAACAAGTGAAAGTCGTTTTGAAGTACGTAACGCGCGCTTCAGTGTTTCGGGCAATGTACATCCGATAGTTGCTTATAAAGCGGAAATCGACCTTTCCGACGAAGGTTCCATTAAGATGCTTGATGCGTATGCACGTGTCTTCCCGGTGAAAGATCTGAATTTTACGATTGGTCAGATGCGCGTTCCTTTCACGATAGATGCTCACCGCTCACCACATCAGCAGTATTTTGCCAATCGTTCATTCATTGCCAAGCAAGTAGGAAATGTGCGTGATGTCGGTTTGACGGCTGGTTATACGAATAAAGACGGTTTCCCATTTATTCTTGAAGGGGGATTGTTCAACGGCTCCGGTCTGACAAATCAGAAAGAATGGCATAAAACGCTGAATTACTCCATAAAAGCGCAGTTACTGCCCAATAAGAACTGGAATCTGACACTTAGCACCCAAATGATAAAACCGGAAAATGTGCGGATTAATATGTACGATGCCGGTATCTATTATCAGAATGACCGTTTTCATATTGAGGCGGAATATTTATATAAAATGTACGGCCACGAAGCATTTAAAGATGTTCATGCAGTGAATAGTTTTATTAATTACGATTTACCATTAAAGAAAGTATTCAATAAAATCTCCTTCCTGGCTCGCTATGATATGATGACCGATCATAGTGATGGCAAGATGGATGAAACGACAAAAGCTCTGATTATAAATGATTATGCCCGACATCGTGTGACAGGTGGAATCACACTAAGTCTTTCCAAAGCTTTCATTGCCGACCTCCGACTGAACTTCGAGAAATATTTCTATAAGACTCCGGCGTTCCAAAAGAATCGGAACGGGACAAAATCGTGATTGAGTTCATGACGAGATTCTGAAATAAATAGAGACTTGAAAATTGAGAATTAAGAATTGTAGTTTTCTGATACATGATGTGAGGTATCAAACTATCATTTTTTAATTCTCAATTTTAATTTATCTTTGTGCCATGGCACAGGAAATAGAACGTAAATTTTTAGTTATCGGTGAATTCAAGTCTTCGGCTTTTGCGCAGAGTCATATTGTGCAGGGGTATATCAGTAGTGCTCGCGGGCGTACTGTCCGGGTTCGTATTCGGGATGAAAAAGGTTATCTGACAATAAAGGGAGCTTCTAATGCTTCCGGTACCAGTCGTTATGAATGGGAAAAGGAACTGGCCTTATCAGAAGCAGAAGATTGATGAGGCTTTGCGAACCGGGGATTATTGACAAGATCCGTTATTTGGTACGTAGTGGCAAACATGTATTTGAAGTCGACGAGTTTTATGGTGAGAATGAAGGACTTATTGTGGCAGAAGTAGAGCTGGAATCGGAAGATGAGGCTTTTGTAAAACCCGACTTTATCGGTGAGGAGGTAACGGGCGACATACGCTACTATAACTCACAGTTAATGAAAAAACCGTATAAAACGTGGTAAGCGTTAACAAATAAACCGTATATTTGTTCTTATATAAAAAAGAGAGCAGTGTATGGATATGGAACAGTTGTACAGTTATGTGCCGCGTGAATTGGTTACTTTTGTTTTAGTAACCTTGTTTTCTTTATTAATCGGACTTTCGCAACGTCGAATCAGTCTGAAGCGTGAGGGTGAAACTACTCTTTTCGGAACCGACCGCACCTTTACCTTTATTGGTATACTGGGTTACTTGCTTTATATCTTAGACCTACGGATATGCGTCTGTTTATGGGAGGTGGAGCGGTATTGGGATTGCTGTTGGGATTAAACTATTATGTAAAGCAATCACAATTTCATGTTTTTGGTGTAACTACCATCATTATTGCCCTGATTACTTATTGTATGGCTCCTATCGTAGCTACCCAACCTTCCTGGTTTTATGTTATGGTAGTTGTGACTGTGCTTCTGCTGACTGAACTCAAACATACTTTTACGGAGTTTGCGCAACGGATGAAGAATGATGAAATGATTACGTTAGCCAAGTTCTTGGCTATCAGCGGTATCATATTACCGATGCTTCCGCATAAGAATCTGATTCCGGATATTAATCTTACTCCTTATTCTATCTGGTTGGCAACGGTAGTAGTATCCGGCATTTCCTATCTCTCTTATCTATTAAAAAGGTATGTATTCCATGAATCCGGAACGTTAGTTTCCGGTATTATTGGTGGATTATACAGCAGTACGGCTACGATCTCGGTACTTGCCCGTAAAAGCCGGAAAGCCTCTGAACAGGAAGCTACTGATTATGTTGCTGCCATGCTGCTGGCTGTCAGCATGATGTTTCTGCGATTTATGATACTGATACTTATTTTCAGTAGAGAAATCTTTCTGTCTATTTATCCGTATCTGTTGACTATGGCGGTGGTGGCGGCTATTGTTGCCTGGTTTATCCATTCCCGACAAAAACGACCGGAAGACCAGCCTGCTGAAACAGAAGAAGATGATAGTAGCAACCCGTTGGAATTTAAAGTTGCTTTGATTTTTGCCGTACTCTTTGTGATATTCACTTTCTTAACTCACTATACGTTAGTGTATGCGGGCACAGGCGGATTAAATCTCTTGTCTTTTGTTTCCGGTTTTAGTGATATAACTCCTTTTATATTAAACTTGTTGCAAAATACAGGCAGTGTGGCTGCATTGATAATTACTGCTTGTAGTATGCAGGCTATCATTAGCAATATAATGGTAAATATGTTCTATGCTCTATTCTTTGCGGGAAAGGAAGTAAACTTCGTCCTTGGATTTTGGGAGGATTCGGTGTGGTAATTGCTTGTAATCTCGTTTTGTTGCTGTTCTTTTATATTTAAGAAAAGGGAGCAATTGATCGTTTTTCATAGGTCTTAGTTCTAGTAATCTTCTATTTTGTCAATATATCGATAAAATAGAAGTGTTTTTATCGACTATATTCGATAAAGTGAAATGGATAAAAAATGAAGAGTAAATTTCATTAAAAAGGAAACTTACTCTTCATTTAAATTCAAAGTGAGATATTTGTTGAATACCTTTAAGTAGTGGTATGACTTGTTACCATTTCCAGTTGTCTTTACTCTTTTCTACGTCTTTTTCTATGTCGGAAGGAAGATTAGGTTTTTGGCACACATCTTCTGGATATTAATGACGGATGCAGAGCTTTACCAAGACCAATCACTCTCTTTGTAATTTGCCTCTACTGCTGTCTCGATTTCATCAGGTAGATTGTGATAGAAATCAAGTCCAGTTAGGGATTCTAATTCATCAATAGATCTGGCACATGCTTTAATGTTTTTCGATTTATCGCTTTTGTGCTCTATATAAAATCCAATTGCTTTGTACTGTCCATTTTTATAGGATAAGATTGTACTGAAGTAATATTTAGGTATCTTTACCCCATATTTGCTTGTCTCGAGTATCGCATAATCTATGGAAGTTCCTTTCACAATATAAGTTGTGTCTTGTGGATTCGAGACCTTTGCCCACTCTTGTACCTTGTTCTCTATTGCATCCCAAGTACTTCCACCTTCGTTGAATCCAGTTATTAGTTGTGGACTGATATTAGAATAATAGAAAGTTTGACTATTTGCTTCGCGGCTATATAATCTGTCACTTGAAGCTACCATATGTCCTCTATTATAAGGTGAATAGTAGTCTTGCCTGTCAGTTCTATATTGCGCCGGAATATTGGGGTCCGGTTGATAAGCGTCTTTACGGTCTACATTCTTTTGAGAAGTTACATTATCAAAAGTCAATGCTACCCAACGCACATGTTTTTTGGTACAATCATATTCATAGCTATAAGTTACAGTCTTTTTTCCGTTCTCTGTTGTTGTCCAAGTATGGAAAATGTTCATGCTTCCACCTTTCAACTTCGGAATTTCAATTCTCCCTGCATATCCTGAAGGTTTTTCCGGGTCTGGACCTGGATTTGAGCCATTGCCAGCTAATTGTTTGAGTGTAAACTCTGCTTTTTCTTTCCCTGCTATGATTGTAATAATGACACTTCGTTCAGCTCCGGTATTTGCTTTCATATATCCACTGATAGAGCCATTTCCATTGCCGGATGTTCTACTCAATGTACACCAAGTCTCACTGCTTGAAGCCTGCCATGTGCCATCAGTTTTTACACGAATGATAAATCCGCCTCCATTGGCATTGATTTGCGTTTGGTCAATAGAGGCAATTCCTTGATTGGTATTGCCCGGATTATCAGGGAGCTCGGGAGAATCCTGTTCACTACATGAGATTGCAGTGCTACAGGTTATGAACAGGATGAATAGTCTAAATAATGCTTTTGTCATTTCACTTCTTTAATTAGATAAATAATAGTAGGCAAGTGATCGCTATATCCGTTTAACCATACACCACCTGCTTGCGTCCGTTTAGGATATCCTTTATATTTCCCTTCTTTTTGGAACATGAAATCACGGCGGAAGATTTCATGTTTATAGAATTTCAGTGTACTGCGGTCAGTGCCCAACAAATTCCCGGTGAATACAATTTGATCGAACAAATTCCATTTACCTTTGTACATCAGAGTTCCGTATCCTTTCTTCAAAGTATCCCACCACGGATTGTACAAGTCTGTAGGACCTACATCAGCAGGTTTCCGCTTAGCTCCAAGTGCTACAGCCATACTTTTATCCATCGGGTCATCGTTCATATCCCCCATGATAACAATTTTGGCTGCGGAGTCTTCCCTTAACAGTGAGTCTTTGATCGCTCTAACTTGCTCCCCTGCGCGTTCACGCACCGGAGAAGCGGCAGCTCTCGAAGGCCAGTGATTGACGATAAAGTGCATTTTCTCACCTGCGATATTACCGCTGGCAATCAAGAAACCACGTGTTTTATGCACTGTATCATTGATATATACATAAGGTACGAGTTTACTATTTGTCAGTTCAAACAATTTGGGATTATAGAAAAAAGCACAGTCTACACCACGTCTGTCTTCTCCTTCGTAGTGAACATACTGGTACCCTTTGTCCGCTAAGGCAGGTTGTTTCAGTATGTCTTCCAATACTCTGTAATTTTCGATTTCAGAAACGCCGATAATGGCGGGACCCATTGGTAACTTGTCGGTACTTAACATACTTAATATTTCCGACATGTTTTTCAGCTTAGCCTTATACTTCATCGTATTCCACTGATTAGTACCGTTAGGAAGATACTCGTAGTCATTCTTACCTTCATCATGAATGGTGTCAAACAAATTCTCCATATTGTAGAACGCTACACTGTACAGGGCAAATTTCTTTTCTTGTCCGTAGGCCATGAGGACGAAAAGAGCGAGTACACCTAAAGTTATTAAGCTTTTTTTCATCTTTAAAATTGATTTTAAAAGTGGGTAATTTGTCATTTGCATGACAAATATCTAAAAAGAAAACGGAAAAACCACCATTACTAGTTACTTTTTTTTGCAAAACCATTGTTATATATAAAATTCTTTGTTATTTTGCGTAATAGCTTATTTCTTTTATATTGCAAAATGAAAGACCAATTAACATTAATATAAATTAAATTATGAAACAACGACTAGGGTTAGCGATCGTGCTATTTTGCTTAATGCCAGCACTTTTTGCGCAGCAAAGGCAAAGCACGCCCGTGAGGACAATGCTTCTTTCATGTTTACAGAATCACAATTGAATGAGGATGATGATGCAGCACAGAGCACATCTGCATTGGTCACTTCTAACAATGATGTTTATCTGTCAAATGTAGGTTATCTGTTTAGCCCAATGAGATTTCGTGTAAGGGATATGATTCCCAGTACAGTGACATGTATATCAATGGGGTACAGTTTAATGATGCAGAAACAGGACGTTTCAGCTACGGATTAATAGGAGGATTGAACGATGCTACCCGTAATAAGGAGGGGATCGGTCCTTTTGAATTTAACAACTTTACTTTTGGCGCGATAGGAGGTGCCACTAATATCAATTTACGTGCCAGCCAATATGCGGCCGGCTCAAAACTAACACTGTCAGGTAGTAACCGCAACTACATTTTGCGTGGAATGTATACTTATTCTACAGGTCTGATGAACAATGGTTGGGCATTTACTGGATCATTGGGTTATCGCTGGGGTAATGAGGGAAATATTGAAGGAATCAAATATAATTCTTTTTCTTACTTCCTCGGTGCGGAGAAAGTATTCAACGAACGCCATAGTCTCTCTTTGGCAACTTGGGGAACACCGACAGAGAGAGGACAGCAAATGGCGGCAACCGAAGAAGCTTATTATTTAGCGAACAGTCATTATTATAATCCGAACTGGGGATATCAGAATGGAGAAAAACGAAATGCACGTATTGTACGTCAGTTCGAACCATCGGCTATTGCTTCATGGAATTTCACTATTGATGATAATAAGAAATTAGTGACAAGTGCCGGATTCAAATATTCCAACTATGGGAAAAGTGCTCTAGGTTGGAATGGTAATGCGGCCGATCCACGCCCGGATTATTATAAAAAGTTGCCTAGCTCAATCTTTGATGTATGGGAATCTGTTCCTACTGCCGATGAATTGCAGCAGTTTAATGAAGTCACAGATAATTGGAAAAATAATAAAGCTTATCGTCAGTTAGATTGGGATGCTCTTTATTTTGCCAATAAACAGGCGAATGCATTAGGTAAAGAGACACTTTATTATGTAGAAGAACGTCATGACGATCAGTTGGCTTTCAACCTTAGTTCGGTATTCAATCATCAATGGAATGAACACAACAGCTACATTGCGGGAGTTGCCGTGAATACAACGAAAGGTATGCATTATAAAAAAATGAAGGATTTGCTGGGCGGACAACTTTATACTGACGTCGACAAATTTGCAGTGCGCGATCATGGAGCTAGTTCCAGTATGGTGCAAAATGATCTTGATAATCCTAACCGCCGTATTGGTGAAGGTGATAAATTTGGTTATGATTATAACATCTATGTGAATAAGCAGAGTGCATGGGTGCGTTATCAGGGTAACAATGGCGGGTCATTAAACTATTTTGCTTCCGGTAAGATAGGATCTACACAGATGTTCCGCGATGGATTGATGAGAAACGGACGTGCTCCGTTGAAATCACTTGGTAGCAGCGGTACGGCTAAATTCCTTGAAGGAGGTATAAAGCCGGTTTGAATTGGGCTATCAATGGTAACCATTCCTTCACGTTGAATGCCGGATATGAAGAACGTGCGCCGTTGGCTTATAACTCTTTTATCGCTCCACGTATTAAGAATGACTTTGTGAGAGACTTGAAAACAGAGCGCATCATTGGTGGTGATTTGACTTATAACTTCAACACTCCATGGGTGATGGGACGTTTGACTGGTTATTACACTCGCTTCCAGAATCAGGTAGAAATGGATGCTTTTTATAATGATAGCGAAGCACGTTTCACTTATCTTTCTATGAATGGCATTGAAAAGGAACATTGGGGAATAGAAGCAGCGGCTACCTTTAAGTTGACAAGTGAACTTTCATTGACGGCTATCGGTACTTGGAGTGAAGCTAAATACACCAATAATCCGGATGCTGTATTGACATATGAAAGTGAGAATGAGTCAAACCTCGATCGTGTTTATGCTAAAGGTATGCGTGCTAATGGTACTCCGCTTTCTGCTTATAGCCTTGCTTTGGATTATAACGTAAAAGGTTGGTTCTTCAATTTGACCGGAAACTATTATGATCGTGTATATATCGATTTCTCAAGCTATCGTCGTCTTGGCAGTGTATTGGATAAAAATGGTGCCGGTGTAGATGCTAATGGAAATCCGGTTCTCCATGTACCGGGTCAGGAGAAACTGGATGGTGGATTTATGTTGGATGCTTCCATCGGAAAATACATTCGTTTACGCAATGGAAAGAGCATTAGCCTTAATTTGAGTTTGACTAATATCTTGAACAATACAGATTTGCGTACAGGTGGTTTCGAACAGAACCGTGATGATAATTACAAAGACGGTGACGCACGTGTTTACAAGTTTTCTAAGAACTCTAAGTATTTCTACGCATTCCCGTTCAACGCTTTCTTGAACATTGGTTATAGATTTTAAGAATGTGTAGTTATCAATCCAAAACAATAAGAAAGGAAGAAACAATTATGAAGAAATTACTATCTATATTATGTACCGGATTGCTGCTATGTGGCGCAGGTCTCACTTCCTGTGAGAACTATGATGATCCGGTGACGGGAAATGCTTATGGCAATAATTCAATCCCGGAAGGACGCACCATTTCAATAGCTGCGCTGAAAGAGAAATACAATGATTTCATCGATACAAGTAAAGATACCTATACCACTATCGAAGGTGAAACGCGCATTGAAGGAGTGATTACCTGCGATGACGAAAGTGGAAACTTATATAAGAAGCTGGTGGTAGCAGATGAGACAGGTGCTATCGTTATCGGTGTTAATGCAACCGGATTGTATGCATTCTGCCCCGTAGGACAGAAAGTGGTAATCGACTGTAAGGGTTTGCAGATAGGTAGTTATCGTAAACAGGCGCAGATCGGAACAGTATATAATAATTCTGTAGGCCGTATGCCGGAATATGTATGGAAACAACATGTACGTCTGATTAATGAACCTAAATTATACTATCCAGAACTGACACCGATTGAAATTACTACTCCAGCTGATCTTGCTGCTATAGACTTGAAAGAAGCTCCGGTACTGGTTACTTTCAAAGATATAAAACTTTCCGAAGCAGATGGAACAGCGACTTATGCTCCAGGAGATGAAGGTTCAGTAAAACGTTATTTCACTTATGCTGACGGTACGCAGAGTGGAAGTAATCTATTCCTTTATACCAGTGCTTATGCAAACTTCTCAATGGAAGTAATGCCGCAAGGTAGTGTAAATATTACAGGTATTTTGTTGCGTTACAATAACCAGTGGGAGGTTGTTGTTCGTACTTTAAGCGATATCAAACGAAATAATTAATTCAATTAACACATATAATTATGAAAAAGATTCTAAATGCTTTATTCTTGACACTGCTTGCGGTGTTCACATTTAGTTCATGTAGTGATGTACCGGCTCCTTATGATATATTGGGAGAAGGTGATGTTCCGGGATTGACGGGTGATGGTACGAAAGAGAATCCATATAATATAGAGGCTGCACAACAGAAACAAGATGGTTCTATAGCTTGGGTGCAGGGATACATTGTGGGTGCTATAGAAAATGTATATGATGATAAAGGAGAATTTGCAGGCAATAAGGCTAGTTTTACAGCTCCTTTTACTATAACATCTAATGTGCTGATAGCTGAAAGTCCTGATGAAACTAATGAAAGCAAATGCTTGCCGGTAAAAATAAAGAATGGAAGTGAACTGTCTACTGCTTTAAACTTGAAAGACCATCCTGAAAATAAAGGAGGAGTCTTATTGATTCAAGGTGAGTTAAGTGCTGGTTTTGGAAAAGCAGCATTAATAAATACAACAGCTGCAGTATTTAATAATAAAGAGATTGGCGAAGAACAAGGTGGAGAAGACCTAGATCCTGATAATCCTCTGGGATTAGACACATCAGTAGCTCCATTAGTAGATTTATCTAATAATTTTGATGATGTTCAACATCAGGCAGATTATTCAAAAGCTGGTTGGATTAATAAGGCTGTTAAAGGAAATAGAATTTGGCAAGGTGCTATTTATGATCCTCAAAAATATTTGGCAGCTTCAACTTATGGAGTAAATAGTGGTGAGACAGCAGAATATTGGTTTGTGACTCCTTATTTTACAGTTAATGCAGATAAGCAATTTACTTTTAAAGCTACTGTAAATAAGTATTCTGAAACAATGTCTCTGAAGGTATTCTTCTTGCAGATGAAAGATGGTAAAATGGAACGCCATGAAATATCTGTTACTGGTATCCCTACTTCTGGTACATATCAATGGACAAGTGATTTAAAGGTAGATTTAAGTACTTATGCGGGGCAGAATGGTTTTGTTGGCTTCCAATATGTTGCATTGCGTGGGGCAGAAGTACAAACTTATGGGATTGATGATATTGTATATGGTGAAGGCGGTGGAACAGAAACTCCGGGTGGTGATGACCCATTCGGATTGGATGATTCTAACCCTAAAACAACTTTTGAAGCAGACTTTGAAGATATCACAGAACAGAATAAAACTACACTTTAGAAGGATGGACAAATAAAGCTATTCAAGCAGCTAATCTTTGGCAAACTGCAACTTACAGTAGTGATAAATATATTAAAGCAACTCCTTATAATATAGCTGCTGATGCAACAATGGAGGCATGGTTTATTACTCCCGCCTTTATTGTTAATTCGGCTAATAAATTCACATTTGACTGTGCGGGAGCAAATTGGAAAGATGATATGGTATTGAAGGTCTTCTTCTTACAAAAAAAGTGCTGATGGAACAGTTGTTAAGAATGAAGTTGTAGCTAACCAAATTCCTACTTCTGGAACTAATTTTGAATGGGTGAGAGGTATCAATATCGATTTGAGTGATTATAATGATAAAATAGGATTTGTTGGATTCCAATATACTGTTGTAAGTACAGGCGTGAATAAGAGTTTACCTACATATCAGATTGATAACGTGAAATATGTAACAGGTGAAAGTGGCGGAACTGATCCGGAACAGCCAGGTGATAAGGTCTATACCAGCAGTATAACATTGCCGGAAGGTACAGATCCTGATGCTAATAAAGCATCTGGAGGAAAAGTTGTAATTGGAGGCAGAAATATTCAATTTTGAAATTAGGAACAAGCAAAGCTTTTGGTTCTTGGAACTCTCCAATGTTGCAAGCAGGTGCAAGTAAATTGTCTTTCTTTGCAGTTGGTTGGACTGGTAAAACTGGTCAATTGACAGTCGTAATAGAAAATGGGTGGTACATTTGAAGGAGGTGCAACAAGCAAAGTGATTGCTTAGATGGAAAAACGGCTGGTGCTGCAGATAATCCTCCATTTACAATTGCTCCGGCAGATACAGACTTCTATCAGTATGCAATGAGCGGAGTTACAGCTGCGACTACAATTAAGTTCACTACTGAAGGGCAACTAGTGATAAAAGAGCTATAATTTTTGGTATTAATATCAAGTGATATAAACTATCTATATGACTGCAAGAGAGGTTGTCATAAACAGCAACCTCTCTTGTTCTTTTTATGTGAAATGAAGAAATGGCTGATCGAATGAAGTGTAATATTATAGTATTAAGTTTATTATGTATAAATTTCTGTGCTTGTGATAAAGACGAGAACAACAACTCTAATAATTTTGCCACTGGCATCGTAGAACTACCTGCACTTCGCAATGGTGCAAACGATGTGTTTGTAACACACTGCACCACTTTCAATGGGCAGAAAGTAACCTCTTTCAGTATGGAATACGATAAGAGTAAGAAGCATTCCCGTTGGGTTGCTTTTCGATTCGATAATCAAACTAGACTGCAAGGGGCAACTCGTGGCGATAATTTTATTCCGGACCCTTCTCTTGATATGGAATATCAGCGTACTCAAACAGATTTTGGGAGAAAGGTTATGATAGAGGGCACCTCTGTGCTTCCGCTGATCGACTTTATAAACAAGATGCTAACGACCAGACCTTTTATTATACAAATATGAGCCACAACGGAACAATTTTAATACAGGTGTTTGGTTAGCATTGGAGGGACAGGTGCAATCATGGGGACGTAGCTGTACATCTTCAGATACTTTGTATGTGGTAAAAGGTGGAACGATTGATAAAGAAGAACAAGTCAAAGAATATATAGGTGGCGACCGTAGCAAGCTGTTCCTAAATATTATTATATGGCTTTGTTGTTTAAAAAGGGAGATTCTTTCAAAGCTATTGCCTTCTGGATGGAACATACAGACAATAAACCTGCAAAAACAATAAAACTTGTTGACTATGCATTATCAATAGACGAACTGGAAGAAAAGACAGGAATCGATTTCTTCCCGAGTCTGAATGATAATTTAGAAAATGCGCTTGAGGCTACGTATTCAACAAAAGCGTGGTCGGGATTGGAATAAGATCACCACGTTAATAATAACAGTCTCTTTGTCAAGGCGGGGTATACTTCAGGATTCTACCACCCATTTCTCGATATTACGGGTTTTCTCACTGAAGTTAATCCCTATCTTGAATAGTTTGCGTCCATCCGCTTCGAAAGGCAGTGCATAGTGTTTGTCATTAATCTGCTGCAAAGCCTCTTCTGCTGTTCCGTTTAGCTTGAATTCCATTATATAAATAAACTTCTCTGTCTGTAGCACGAGATCTATACGCCCGTCATTAGTGTGGTATTCCACCTTGGTATAGAAGCCAACTAGCTTGAAAACGATGAAAAGTACGTTCTCATAATGTAGTTCCTGCTCCCGGATTACTTCGTAAGTCGTATCGGCAAAGAAACTCTGCAGGCGGTGGAAGAAAGAATCATAATCTCCCGTTTCTACTTCACGGACGAATTTTTGAACTTCAAATGGGGATTCCACCTTATTCACATTCGCGTAAAAAGGAAGCAGAAAGCGAATGAATCCTTCTTCTACTTCACGATTGGGGAAACCTAAACGGTATATGCCAAACGTTCGTCATATCCTTTAATGGTGAGGTATCCGCTTTGGTAAATCACTGGAATCGGGTTGGTTGATTCGGAGTCGATGCTATTCAGTACTTGTGCATCAGTTTCTTCGTGTGCCATCCGTTCCAGATCATAATGATGCTTTTTTAGTAACTTAACCAGATAGGTAGGTGTCCCCGTCTCAAACCAATAACTGCCGAATTCTTTATATTTGAAAGCGTTGAGCAGACTAAACGGATTATATATACCGATAGAATTATGTGTAAAATGATAGCCATCATAATATTCTTTTAGTTTTGTACAGAGTTTGTCATACGACAAACTTTGCGTCTCTGCAAACTCATGAAGTTCGATATCTAAGTTTTCATGAAGCTCCTGATCGCTGACACCGCAGATTTCAATATAATCTTTTCGCATTGAGATGTCATCCAAATTATTCAAGTCGCTAAACACACTGACTTTGCCGAACTTTGTAACGCCGGTCAAGAACGCGAACTTTATATAGCCATCCATTGTTTTGAGTGCCCCATAGAATGGTTTTAAGGTATTCCGGAATTGTTTTTGCAACTCTTCATTGCCGATAGCTTGTAACATGGGTTTGTCGTATTCATCTACCAAAATAACTACGCGTTGTCCTGCCTGCTTGCAGCGCGTTCTATGATACCGGCAAAACGCAAAGAAAATGAGCGTTCGGATGGCTCGGCACCATAGAGCTTTTCCCATGCAGTCAACGATTTTTCGAGTATATTATCCAGACTTTCCGGCGTATCATATTTTTCGATATTAAGGTCCAGATGTAGTATCGGATATTTAATCCATCCTTTTCCAACCTTTCTACAGCCAGTCCTGTAAACAGTTCTTTTTTTCCTTGAAAATAGGCTTCAAGAGTAGAGATGAGCAGACTCTTTCCGAAGCGGCGCGGGCGGCTTAAGAAATAGTAACTACCGGTTTTTACCATTTGATACATCAATGCCGTTTTATCAATATATAAATAGCCGTCATTACGAATCTTTTCGAAATTCTGTATGCCGATGGGATAAATTTTAGTGCTCATATACTCCGGTTTTATAAATCAATTACACAAAGGTAATAAATTTCCGGGTACTTCATTGCTTTTAAAAAGAGGAAAGTATAAGTATAGTTGCTTTTAACTGAATGGAGTGTAGAAAACAGTACGTACTGTTTGAAGTCTATATTTTAATGCCTATATTTGTCTACATTTCAATTTTATAAGAATAGGCATTATGGATACTACTGATACTACTTCAGAATATACGATAGGGATACAGAATTTTGAAGACTTACGCAATAATAACAACGTTTATGTAGATAAGACGGAGTTGATTTATCGTTTGGCTAATACCAATAAGGTTTATTTTTTGAGTCGTCCCCGTCGTTTTTGGAAAAAGTTTGCTGGTGTCCACTCTTGATGCTTATTTTCGGGGGAAGAAGGACTTGTTTCAAGGTTTGGCAATGGAGCGTTTGGAGAAAGAGTGGAATGTCTATCCGGTGTTGCACCTTGATTTCAGTATGACAAAGTACACAGCACTTTCCGACCTTTTGGGACAGTTGAATCTGAACCTATACGATTGGGAAAAACTCTATGGAAAGGAAGAAGTAGAAGGTACGCCGGCGGAACGTTTCCGGGGAGTGATTCGTCGTGCTTATGAACAGACGGGCAAACCGGTAGTAGTACTTATCGACGAATACGATGCTCCTTTATTAGACAGTAACCATTTGCCGGAACTGCAAAATGAACTTCGAGAAGAAATGCGGAAATTCTTTAGTCCCTTGAAAGCGCAAGGAGAATATCTTCGTTTCCTTTTCCTGACAGGTATTAGCAAATTCAGTCAAATGAGTATTTTCAGTGAACTGAATAATTTGCAGAATATCAGCATGAGAGATGATTATAGTGCTATCTGTGGCATAACCGAACAGGAATTGCGTACACAATTGAAAACTGATATTGAAATGATGGCACAGGCTAATAATGAAACTTATGAGGAGGCTTGCACGCATTTGAAGCAGCAGTATGACGGATATCATTTTAGTAAAAACAGTGAAGATATTTACAATCCATTCAGTTTGTTTAATGCATTTGCTCAAAAGAGGTATGCCAATTTTTGGTTTTCTACCGGGACGCCTACTTTTTTAATTAATATATTGCAGCAGAGTAATTTCGACATTCGCGAGTTGGATGGTGCTATGGCTACTGCAGAGCAGTTTGATGCGCCAACGAGTGTTATTTCTGATCCTCTTCCTGTACTTTATCAAAGCGGCTATCTTACCATCAAGGGATATGATCCGGAGTTCCAACTCTACACATTGGCTTATCCTAACAAAGAAGTGCGGAAAGGATTCATAGAATCTCTTATGCCCGCGTATGTGCATTTACCTGCCCGTGAGAATACATTCTATGTAGTTTCTTTTATCAAGGATTTGCGTGCCGGAAAACTGACCGAATGTCTGGAGAGAATTAGGTCTTTCTTTGCTTCGATTCCCAATGATTTGGAAAATAAGCAGGAAAAACATTATCAGACAATTTTCTATTTGTTGTTCCGTTTGATGGGGCAGTATGTGGATGCAGAGGTGAAGAGTGCAATCGGACGGGCGGACGTAGTAGTAAAGATGCAAGATGCCATTTATGTCTTTGAATTTAAGGTAGATGGAACTCCGGAGGAAGCACTGGAGCAAATAAATAGTAAGGGATATATTATTCCTTATCAGCTGATCATCGGAAGTTGTAAAAGTAGGAGTTAACTTCGATAGTGCGACAAGAAGTATTGGTGATTGGAAAATTGTAGAGGAAGTATAATTCTTTCTCTCCCTATTGATTTTGTCAATACCTCTTTCAACCTATCACCATCGTTCTGAAACTCTTTATTCATCGTATTTACAGAGTGGTGATAGATTGAAAGAGGATTTTTATTTTTATGTATGAGAGAGCTTGCTGGCGCAGTCTGAAAATTGGGGGATTTGATTCAGGATAATCACTCCTTAAAAATAGATTTATTTGGTGCAGAAATGAGCTAAATGATAATTTTGCGGAGTGCCCTGAAAGGCTTAATTATATAGCGTAGGGCAACGCCTACGTAAAAACGACAATCTGAATTTGCGCCCTGAAAGCATAATTGTATACAGTTCCGCCCTTTCAG
>ENA-OQJH01000545-OQJH01000545.1-human-gut-metagenome-genome-assembly--contig:-NODE-545-length-20246-cov-1.569909_pt1 | contig 20246 bp, 27 predicted proteins | sample MGYA00242597_ERZ504763 | MGnify/ENA primary metagenome ERZ504763 (study PRJEB26092, sample SAMD00036359) | human gut metagenome | host: Homo sapiens | study: EMG produced TPA metagenomics assembly of...
TGAACAAAGAAAGTACTCGAAGCTTTTGCTGCCTGCAACGACCTGGCTCCAGCTTCACAATCTGCCACTTGAAGGTTGTGAATGCAGTGTCCGCTATTCTTCCCAACATTCCGCAGGTAGGCGTATTTGATACAGCTTTCCATCAGACGATGCCGGATTATGCTTATATGTATGCTATTCCCTACGAAATGTATGAGAAATATGGCGTACGTCGTTATGGCTTCCACGGAACTTCTCACCGTTATGTTTCAAAACGTGTATGTGAGTTCCTTGGCGTTAATCCGGTAGGACAAAAAATCATCACTTGCCATATTGGTAACGGTGGTTCTATCGCTGCTATCAAGGATGGCAAATGTATAGATACTACCATGGGACTGACTCCGTTGGAAGGTTTGATGATGGGTACCCGTAGCGGTGACATTGATGCCGGTGCAGTAACATTTATCATGGAAAAGAAGGCTTGAATACGACAGGCATTTCTAACCTGCTGAACAAGAAGAGCGGCGTACTGGGTATTTCCGGCGTATCAAGCGATATGCGCGAACTGCTGGCCGCTTGTGCTAACGGAAACGAAAGAGCCATCCTTGCTGAAAAGATGTACTACTACCGTATTAAGAAATATATCGGTGCTTATGCTGCGGCATTGGGCGGTGTAGATATCATCCTGTTTACAGGTGGTGTAGGCGAAAATCAGTTTGAATGCGTGAATCTGTTTGTAAAGACATGGAATTCATGGGTATTAAACTGGACAATAATGTGAATGCAAAGTTCGTGGTGAGGAAGCTATTATTTCTACTGCAGATTCTAAAGTGAAAGTAGTAGTGATTCCGACAGATGAAGAGTTGTTGATTGCATCGGATACAATGGATATTCTGAAAAAGTAAGAAGAACTGAGATAATAAAAAAAAAGGCGGCTTATCATGAAGTCGCCTTTTTGTTAACTCTTTTATAAGTCTCGTTTTTTTTACCTTACTTTGTGCTTCAAATCAATATTCGTTTTATTGGATTTACGCAAAATCGTTATTTTATAAATTCATTGATATGCGCTATTCTGTCATAATTCCCGTTTACAATCGTCCCGATGAGGTGGATGAATTGCTGCAAAGTCTCACTGTACAGTGTTTTAAAGATTTTGAAGTAGTTATTGTTGAAGATGGTTCATCCATCCCTTGTAAGGAAGTGGCAGATCGGTATACAGATCGGTTGGACATCAAGTATTTCTCTAAACCCAATTCCGGACCGGGGCAGACCCGTAACTACGGAGCGGAGCGAAGCGAAGGAGAATATTTTATCATACTGGACTCTGATGTCATTTTGCCCGAAGGATATTTTGACGCGATAGAGAAGGAGCTTCAGGCTTCTCCTGCCGACGCGTTCGGTGGTCCCGACCGTGCGCACGATTCTTTTACGGATATTCAGAAAGCTATCAACTACTCGATGACTTCCTTTTTTACAACAGGCGGTATCCGTGGCGGAAAAAAGAAGATGGACAAGTTTTATCCTCGTAGCTTCAATATGGGGATTCGTCGCGAAGTGTATGAAGCTTTGGGGGATTCTCTAAAATGCGCTTCGGGGAAGATATCGACTTCAGTATCCGTATTTTTAAAGGTGGCTATACTTGTCGTCTTTTCCCTGACGCATGGGTATATCACAAACGTCGGACAGACTTGAAGAAGTTCTTTAAGCAAGTCCATAACTCCGGCATTGCCCGCATTAACCTTTATAAGAAATATCCCGATTCGTTGAAATTGGTGCATTTGCTACCGGCAGTGTTCACGCTGGGAGTCTCTTTGCTTTTATTACTGACTCTTTTGGGGTTGGGGCTCGTTTTGTTAGCTTTTTATCTACTATATTCCAAAACGGTTCCCGGGTGTGCGACAGGCGAGATGGCACTTCTGTTTTTAGGATTTGCCGCCATGTTGGCAGCACCTCTTCCCTTACTGCTCTATTCCTTGGTGGTTTGCGTGGATTCGACAATCAGAAATCGCAGTTTATGGATTGGAATGCTGTCAATTACTGCTTCCTTTATACAACTAATTGGTTATGGAACGGGATTCTGGCGTGCATGGTGGCAGCGTTGTATAAGAGGAAAGGACGAATTCGAGGCGTTTCAAAAGAATTTTTATAAGTAAGTGATTTGATCATGGAAAGCAAACACAAACTATCCATCAACCAGTGGGCGCTGGAAGACCGTCCCCGGGAGAAGATGATGGAGAAAGGAGCAGCCGCATTGAGTGATGCCGAACTACTCGCCATATTAATCGGCTCCGGAAATACGGAAGAAAGTGCTGTCGAACTGATGAGGCGTTTGCTTCTCTCTTGTGATAACAATCTGAACTCCTTGGCAAGTGGGAAGTCTGCGACTATTCCCGTTTTAAAGGAATGGGACCGGCAAAGAGCATCACTGTAATGGCTGCCCTGGAACTCGGCAAGCGACGGAAACTGCAAAATATCCAAGAACGCCCCCGCATCTCTTGTTCAAGAGATATTTATGACATCTTCCAGCCTGTCATGTGCGACCTTGAACAGGAAGAATTCTGGGTATTATTATTGAATCAGGCGACGAGACTGATCGATAAGGTACGTATCAGCACCGGCGGAATAGACGGAACGTATACGGATGTACGTACCATTCTTCGGGAAGCATTGCTGCAGAGAGCCACGCAAATAGCCGTAGTGCATAACCATCCTTCGGGAAATATCCAACCCAGCCAACCGGACCGGACGCTGACGGAACACATCCGCCGGGCAGCCGACACAATGAACATTCGCCTGATAGACCACGTTATTGTTTGTGAGGATAAGTTTTACAGTTTTGCCGACGAAGGGCTGCTCTGAATAAATTTATTCTTATCTTTGCAATACATATTAATAAGGAAAGCCCTATGGAAAAATTTAAAATAGAAGAAAAGATCGTAGCCATGCTAAAGACGGTGTACGATCCTGAGATTCCGGTAAATGTATATGATCTTGGACTGATTTATAAGATAGACGTCTCAGACAATGGGGAAGTGGCGCTTGATATGACTCTGACTGCTCCCAACTGTCCGGCAGCCGATTTCATCATGGAAGATATCCGCCAGAAAGTAGAATCGGTGGAAGGAGTGACATCTGCCACTATCAACCTTGTGTTCGAACCGGAATGGGATAAAGATATGATGAGTGAGGAAGCAAAACTGGAACTCGGATTCCTGTAATTTATAGCTCAAAATATAAACTGATAACTCTAAACTCAAAACTCATGAAGAACGTTTATTTCCTTTCCGATGCGCATCTTGGTTCCCGTGCCATAGAACATGGACGTACACAGGAACGGCGCTTGGTGAACTTCCTCGACAGTATCAAGCATAAAGCTTCTGCCGTTTACCTGTTGGGAGATATGTTCGATTTTTGGTATGAATTCCGGTTAGTGGTTCCCAAAGGATACACCCGCTTTTTAGGAAAGCTCTCCGAACTCACGGATATGGGAGTGGAGGTACATTTCTTTACCGGCAACCATGATATCTGGTGTGGGGATTATCTTTCTAAAGAATGTGGAGTGATTATTCACCGTGAAGCATTGACTACCGAAATATACGGAAAAGAGTTTTATCTGGCTCACGGTGACGGACTGGGTGACCCGGACAAGAAGTTTAAGTTGCTGCGCTGGATGTTTCACAGTACAACACTTCAGACACTGTTTTCTGCCATCCATCCCCGTTGGAGTGTGGAATTGGGCTTGACGTGGGCAAAACATAGCCGCGAAAAGCGGGTGGACGGCAAAGAACCGGATACATGGGGGAGAATAAGGAACATCTGGTACTTTATACAAAAGAATATCTGAAGAGTCATCCTAATATCAACTTCTTCATTTATGGCCATCGTCACATTGAACTGGATTTAATGTTGAGTGCTACTTCCCGTGTGCTGATTCTTGGAGACTGGATTAACTATTTCTCCTATGCGGTATTCGATGGGGAGAATCTATTTTTGGAAGAGTATATAGAAGGAGAAACACAAGTTTGATTCTTATTCCATTAAAAAGTGGAAATTCCGATTGATATAAGGTTTCTTGAAGATAGATAGAAACCGGAAAAAGTCAAGACCACTCTCAGATTTATTCTATTCTTATGAAATGAATCTGAAGACGTGGTCTTGATGTATTTAGTTGCCCAACTTGAATACTACAGAGGCGTATCCTCCAATTTCAAGGTGTAACTGTCGCTGTCTGTATTTTGTTGAGCTTCGCCATTCACAAACAATACTTTCTCAATCTTGTCTGTCAGCGGAAGTAGCATGGCCGTTCCGCCGAAATTATGGATGACAAGCAGTTTCTCGTTGTCCTTGGTCATATACCAGGCGGCAATCGGCTTATAGTCTTTCTCCTGTGATTCGTTGTAGACGGAATGTTTGGTCATATTTCCTTCTGCCAGTGCCGGATAGGTGTTGCGCAATCGGGTGAGGGAGAAATATATGTTCAGAAGTGAATGGGTATCGGCTTGTTGGTCCGCTACCGTTTTCACATTTTTCGAAACGGTGGCATCCGTCTTGTCTGTGTAGTTGGTAGTGTAGCTATCTCCCATAGCATCGGGCTGCGCACATATTCGTCTCCGTTATCCTTTGTTCCGTAAAGTCCAGTTCTTCACCGTAATAGATGTAAGGATGTCCGGCGGAAGTGAGTAAGACGGCGGCGGCCAGTTTGCATTTGTCGGCGGATTTACCCAACTTGGACGATGTACGGTCTTCGTCATGGTTACTCAGTTTCGTTGCTTCGATGTAATCGCTTCGATAGTTGGCGTATTTCTGTTGGTAAGAAAGGATGTCTTTGGCAAAATAACATCCGGTACTATTATTGATTCCCCATTCCAGACGATACCAGAAGGAAAATTCAAAAAGGGCGGGCAGACCTTTATAATAAGGAGCTACTTTATCGTATTCCGATAACACTTCGCCTATCATATAGAAGTCGTCCGTATGTCCTTTTTGTTTGTAATAGGCGTTCATATCTTCATAGAACATTTTCAGGAAACGAGGATTTTCTTCGCTGGTCTCACTGTGGTAGATGTGCTTCACGGCGTCGAGGCGGAGGCCGTCCACACCACGGGCGATCCATCCTTTGGCGGCGTCTGCTATTGCCTGATATGCCGGTGATTCGCCTGCCTGGTCTACAGGGCCGTAGTTAAGGTCGGCAAACCAGTCGGTGCAGAAATGAGAATGGAAATAGGTGATCTGCTGGCTGTCGAACATGATGTTGGCAGGGTTGCCGGCGTTGGTCAGTTTGAAATCCTTGTTCAGCGCGAGTTTCTCGGACGAGGAAGAGGCGCCGTATTTTGTTCCGGATGGCCAGAAAGAAGCATTGCTAGTACGGATCAGAAGCCCCCAAGTGGACTCAAAGTCGACGGTGAGTTCATAGATGTTGTTTCCTTTGTCATAAAACTTTTTACAGATGTCTTCTCCGTAGTATAAGTATTTGGCGTTGTCGGTACCTGTGTCTGGATTATCCTCGTCTGCTTTGGTGCCTGTGGAAACGACAAGGATGGGGGAAGGTGCGTTGCTCCAGTCCAGTGTAAATTTCAGCAGTCCTTTCACGGCAGCGGTCTCGTCAGAACCTGAAACCATTCTGCGGCATTGTATCCGGCTGCTCCTTCTTGGGTGATCATGGCGATTTTGCCTGCTGCGATATCTGTTTTCGGGTCTTCAGAGAAAGAATAATAATTGCGATACGGGCTTTCGGATGATGAACTAGCTTCGGTGAACCACGGGTGGCAGTGCCGGTGTGGTTCATTACGTAGTCCAGATAAATCTTGATGCCTCGGTTGTGGGCTTCTGTAACCAGACGGTCGAAGTCGCTTTCTGTGCCGAGCTGCGGATTGACTTTGGTGTAGTCTGTGACGTCATATCCGTGATAAGACATACAGGGTGGATGGGAGAGAGCCAGAGGGCTTTCACGCCTAGTTGGTTGAGATAGTCCAGCTTTTGGGTGACGCCATTCAGGTCTCCATATCCGTCTCCGTCGCTGTCGGCGAAGGAATAGAGCAGTAATTGGTAGGAGATGTCTGCCCGTTTGGTCTCGTCCCATGTGTCGGGAGAGGCGGTAAGTGCGGTCCATTGCCCTTCGACGGGCGGTTCGGGTTCCGGAGCAGGGTCGGTGATATTTTTGTCATCGCTGCAAGCGGTCATGAATGCCATGAGCATTGACAACCACAAAAGAGATAAAAAGTGGAGATGTTTATTCATAATGATGATGTATTAAAGACAATAAGTGTAGTTTCTTAAAAAACAGTAGCCGCCCCGATTTCATTGTATTCGCGACGGCCATTCCCTGTTTCCTTGATTTCTTGTAGTATTATTCGATACGGCCTGTTCCGTTGCCGAAGTTCAGATAAACCTTTTGTCCGGTTTTACCTTGTACCGCAGCTTGGTCACCGCCGTTGCCCCGATAAGCTATTTGTCCGTCGAAGATGATAAACTCTGTTTTCCACCAGTCGCCGGCAGAGACAGCTTTCGGATTTACGCAGATTCGTACTGCGCCATCTTTCAGGAATGCCGGAGAAACAAATTCACCATCAGCCGTTCCGGGCACGGTAAATAAGTCCTGTTCTACCAGTTGCGCATCCCAACCGTTGTATGAGGTATCGCCCATCAGATATACATTCGGCTTTTCAAATTCTATCACTTATCATCACCGATAACGGAGACGTATACTAAGTACCAGCCGGCTATACCGACTTTCAAATTGCCGCCCTCGTCCGATAATCCGGCAAGGTCTTTGGATTCCTGTGAGATAGCATCTACAAAACCGAAGTCATTGCCCCAGTTGGCTTGCGGTGCAAATTTCACCTGATCGTTAGCAGCGAAATAGAAGATTCCCCAGAAAGTTCCTTTCGTTCCGTTGACCGGAACAAGTGCTTTCCAAGCATTCGGATCACCGGCAGGAGTTCCCCAGTTGTATGCGCTGCCAGTCATGTAAAGTTCGGTGGGCGCACTGTTGTCTTTCACTGTAAAACGGTAGTTGAAGGCATCGAACGAGATTTTGATTTTACCGTCCAGTGCTGTATTAATGGCTCCTGCATTCGTCCAGCTAACAAAATTATCACCGGAGTCATCACCATCTACACTACTTCCCAAGGCTTTGGTCCAGTCTATGTCGTTTCCGTTAATAGCTGAAGCCGGGAAAATCTTGAAGTTCGAAGTACTTTCTATTTCTGCTTCCAGTATATACAGGTTTTCATCGAGAGCGTCCTTCTTCATCTGTTGGGCACTGTTACCGTCCCAGCCTGTGAAATCACCGACTATATAATAGCCGTCGGGATCAACAGCCGGAGTTGTGGCAGGCTGCAAGGTGATGCTTACTTCATTTCCCACCAGTTGAATACCTTCACCGGAAGGAGTTACGGCAGAAGCATTGATAGAGATTTTCAATTCACGTACCACGCTTGCACGGCTTTTGTAGGCTTCCTGCGTCACACTGTCCAGTTGTGCCAAGGCTACTTTAAAGACATGGTCTTCCGTCATGGAAAATGGAATGGTGTGATTCTCATTCAGTGTCAAAGAGTTGACAGCGATCTTACTGCCTTCTTCGGCTGTGGTCGAGCTTAACTTTGCGATTTCTACGGAATCGGCTGTGGCCGCGTCCATGACGATGCTGGCGTCCTTGCCTGCTGTGAAGTTGCAGTCAACTGTCCCGCCGACTCTTCCTGGGGATTGGACTGGGGATCAGCCCAGTCCTTGAAATCTTCATTACAGGCAGAAAATCCGATTGCTGCCAGAAACATCCCTGTGTATATTAAATGTTTTTTCATGATGAATCGTTCTTTTTAAAGTTAATTACTTCTTTTCTCCTGTACCTGCCGTGAAGTTCAGATGGATCACATTGCCGGCTGAACCTGTATGGAATAACCGTCTCCCTTTTCTGTCCAACTGTCAATAAGGTTGAAATCACGATAGAAGATTTCACCGTCATGGAGTGTAAACTCAGTTCTCCACCAGTCGAGGTCTGTCTTGAAGCACATACGGACTTCTCCGCTTGCAGTCATGGCAGGAGATACGAAGTTACCGTCTTTGGTGGCGGGAACCGTAACTTCCATTCGTCGTTGAATGCCCATGAACCGCCGGTTGTGTTACCGAACAAATACACTTCAGCTGGGTAGAAAGTAATGGTAACTGATAATCATCCCCTTTGACAGCCGCTTTGACGTAGAAGAGATACCATCCGGCGTTTTCTACGACGAAGTTGTCACTGCCGCTGACTCCTGCTCCGGCTTTGTCGGTAACCGTCACGCGGTTGTCGTTAATACCGATATACTCGTTTTCCTTTGTTCCGAACTTGAACTCGGAGTTGGCATCGAAGTAAATCATTGAATAGAACTGACCGTCCATACCGTAGACACCTGCCATCGGTTTCCATACTTCCAGTCGGTATCCAGCATAGAACCTACAATGAACATTGTCTTGGGAGGTGTCAATGAGCTGGTGCTCTTGGAAATCAGAACGTTGGGTAACTCAATCACATTGGAAAAACATACTCCTTTTCCACTGCTTGTGATGTTGGCCTTCAGGCGGATATATACAGCTACCGGTTCGGTAGGGAGTTCTGCCTGCTCTCCGTTCACGGCCGTCCACAAGTCGAGAAGCGCATTGTTGAGTTCGGAAGCATCCACATTGATCTTTGCTGTCGGGGAGGTGCTTTCCAACACTGTATAGTTGGCTTTGCTCTCATCTGTCGCTTCTATGAAATCCTGTTCAAATGAGGCTTGTACCGTGTAGGTGGTAGCTGCCGGAAAACCGTAGTCCGGTTGCGAACAAGTGAGTTCTACAGTTTGGGCATTCTTCAGGTCATATACATTGTTGGCTGCATACGCGGGCGTATTGAGCGTGAATGTATCGGGTTCGTTCAGGATCGGATTGCTGTCATTGTCTGTTTCGCAGGCCGTAAATAGAGGCAGTGCGAAGGTGACAGCGAGTAATATGTTGGATATTTTTTTCATAATGGCATTCTTTTATATAAGGATGAACTCTTGGTTATTTATAGCCTTCATTTTGTGACATATTCCTGTTATTGTTTATATCCGATACAGGGATAGGATATTTGTTGTAGTATGAAGCGACAGATGTTCCGTTCATTGCTCCACCTTTCCAGTCCCAAAGATATTTATTGGTTGTGAACATACCGAAACGAACCAAGTCTGAACGACGGCGACCTTCCAGATAGAATTCACGTGCCCATTCGTCGATAAGTTCCTGTTCGGTTACGGTCTGTACCTTTCTTGTACAGTTGGCGCGTTTGCGAAGTTCATTGATGTCTCCTGTGGCGTCTCCTCCCTGACGGAAAATGGCTTCCGCACGTGTCAGGTATGCTTCTGCCAAACGGAACAAAGGAATATCTGTGTCAGGATAAGTAGCATGGCTGACGGGTTTTCCGTCAGAGCGGTAATTCTGCCATTTTACAATCGACAAGCCATCGGTGAATCCGCTGATCGCATCTGTCTGAATTTTGCGTCTGCCGCCTCCTACACCAGAGTATAGCAAGGCACGGTCGTCACCGGCAGCTTTGATCATGTCTTCTGTTCTGATGCCGTGTTCTGCATCGAAAGCATCGATCTGCTCATCTGTATCTAAGCCTTTGGTCGGAATTTCAACATCGGCGGGCAGCATCGGCACATCTTCGAGATTGGAGAAGAACTTTGTACCATTGCTGCACGGGCAAAGATACAGGACCAACCGTTCGTTGTTCCCATACGGGGCATACCGGCTACACGAGTACCACAAACCAGATAAGTTGAACCGCCATAGTTACGTGTCTTCACTCCATCCTGACGGATAGGCAGAATGATTTCCTGCATGGCATTTTCATTCTCGTCGTTATCGGCCATAAACAGTTCGCTGTAATTTGTACATAGCTTATATGCTGAGCCAATCACTTTGCTGGCATATTCTTCCGCTTTTGCATAATCGGTTTGTCCGGTGCATACGCCTGCGTTCAGGTACAACGTGCGCGGAGCAACCAGTTGGCGGCTTTGTCTGCACGTCCGAAGGGAGCCTGGCGAGGCTCATACATATCAGCTTCAATTTCGTTCAGTTCATTCTGAATGTAGGTATAGAGTTCCGTCCCCTTCTTCTCGACAGGCAAGTCATTGCTAAAGTGTTCCTTAAACGGAGCTTTACCGAACAAGTCGAGGAAGTACCAATAATGGAGGGCACGCAGGAAACGTATTTCCGCACGTTGGCGCAGTGTTTCTGCATCTGTCATGCCTTCGGTCTGGTCGAGGAAGAAGTTATATTGTGTGATGTCATATCCCAAACGGACGTAAACCCACTCTGTGCGCTGGCTGGAAGGACTCCAGCTAATGCTTGTAAGCTGGGGGATGTCCTGATTCTCCTGCCATGCCCAAAGACATTCGTCGGTAGCAGTTCGTTGCAGTTGAAAGTGGTACGATAGAAACCGGATTCGCCTTCGTCCTGTCCGTCGAGGTCAGGAGAGCCGTCGATACCCTTTTGTCCGGTTACACCCAACATGGCATATCCTTTCACAAATACTCCCTGCTGGTCGAAACTACCTCCTGTCTGAGGGTCGATGGGACTAATATCCAGATCGTTGATACATGAAGTTACTCCCGAAGAGAGAACTGCGATCAGTGCGGCTGAAAATAGCTGTTTGATATATTTTGTTTTCATGATAAATTGATTTAATGAATGTTAGAATTGCAGACTTAAACCTAATAAGAAAGTCATAGCTCTGGGATATGGATTGGCGTCGATACCGCTTTTTACTTCCGGATCAAGGCCTTTGTATTTACTGATAATGAACGGATTCTGTACTGTAGCATATACACGCCCGCCAACACCTTTGTAGGTTTGAGTCTTCCACAGATTCTGGAAAGAATAACCTAACGTGATGTTATCACAACGTAAGAATGATGCGTTATGTATAAAATAGTCGCTCATGTAGTAATCACCTTGTCCGCTGAAACCGAGTGCGACGGCTTCGGCACTGGTGTTGCTATATGCATTATTGGAGAACAGTCCCGAAGTGCTGACGTTGGCTTTGTTGCTCAGGAAGTCATAGTACACGTAGTTATTCAGACTGGCACGTAAGGAGAAGCTGAAGTCAAAGTTCTTATACTGCATTTTGGAGGTCAGTCCCATCAAAACATCGCCTGCCGGTTTTTGTAGATATATTTGTCTCCGCTGTCTATTGTTCCGTTTCCGTTACGGTCAACAAACATATTTTCAATAGGTTTGCCATTTCGTCGTATACCTGCTGGTAAACGTAGAAAGAGTTGGCTGCGTAACCTACTTTATGCGCCTGTACCTTGGTATTGTTACCTCTGGAATCTTATCGCCTGCTTCTACGTAATAATCGCTGTCGTCGCCACCTGTCAACTTGGTGATTTCATTGTGGTTCCATGTAATGTTATAGCTGAGGTCCCAGGTGAAGTCCTTAGTCACAATTGGTTTGGCGTTGATGGAAAATTCCATACCGTAGTTTTCCAGTGAACCGATATTCTGTGTCATCTGGGCATTGAAGTTAGTTCCTACGGGGATCTTAACGCTGTTCAGCAGGTCATCCGTTTTACGGAAGTATCCGTCGATACCGCCTGTGATTCTTCCATTCAGGAATCCGAAGTCCAGTCCGGCATTCCATGTGGTCGTTTTTTCCCATTTCAGATTTTCATTGAAAGCCTTCGGGCGGGAAGTAGAGTAATAGGTATCGCCAAAAGGATACTGGGCATACTCGTTATTGACTACATACAGAGGAAGATAAGCAAAATCATCACCTATGTTTTGCTGACCGGTAATACCCCAGCCTAAACGCAATTTCAGATCAGACAGGACATTTACATCTTTCAGGAAGTTTTCTTCTTTAATCTTCCATCCAGTGCCAATGACGGGAATGTACCCCAGCGGTTGTCTTTGGAGAAACGTGACGAGCCATCCCAACGCATGGTAAAGGTAAACAAGTAACGGTTCAGCAGGGAGTAATTCAGACGGCCGAAGTAAGAGACCAGTGTATTTCTGGTTGCATAAGCTGTCTGTTCGCGCAATTTGGCGTCATGGGGTTCTTGCGTATAGGAATCCCAGCCTGGCCTTCTTCAAATCCGTTGCGATGGAAGTGTTGTTCTTCACCACCGACCATGATGTCAAAGTCGTTTGCACCCAAAGACTTGATATACTGTACGTATATGTTGTACGAAAGGTTGTATTTATATTGGGTAACGTCGCCATTCCAACCATAGTAATTATTGCCGAATGAGTATGGAGAAACAATCGTAGTCTGTGTACCTTCCGCATATTCGCCACCTATGCTTGCGTGCAGACGGAGGTCAGGCAGGAAATGGAATTTATAGTCAACGTCTACATTTCCAACAAAGTCGTTGCTGTTCGCCTTGTCATTTTTGAGTTCCAGTGCAGCCAGCGGATTTTGGGGAGAGTTCGGATTGGACGTGTATTTCCAGTCCGGATTGCTGAACCTGTGGTAGAATTTATATTCTGCCAGTAGCCGCCTGTAAACTGGTAAGGGTCTTCGTTAGAATAAACCGGACGGGTAGGGTCGATAGCCAATGCCCCGCCAATAGCGGCACCTGTGTCGGCATAGCGGTTTTTACCGTTCATGAATTTGGCATTAATGTTGAACTTCAGATGATCTTCAAAGAAGGAAGGAGCCAGGTTCACGGAAGCAGTGAAGCGTCGGAAGTTGGATGTTTTCACAATACCATTGTCGTCTGTATACCTAAAGATACACGGTAAGGCAGGTTCTTGAATCCTCCGTTGATAGAAACATGATGGTCGGTGCTGACAGCAGTACGGAATATCTGATCCTGCCAGTCTGTATTGGCGGTTCCTAAATCTGCCGGTAATTTGTCACCCCATAACTGATTGGCGTAAGCGCGATATTCATCTCCGCTCAATACATCATAGCGCTTTTGAGTTTTGGAGAAGGATACAGAACCGTTATAGCTTACGCTGGGAGCTTGTCCGTTCTTTCCTTTCTTGGTGGTGATAATAATAACACCGTTGGATGCACGCGAACCGTAAATGGCAGTTGCAGAGGCATCTTTCAGTACAGTAAGGGTTTCGATATCCGCAGGGTTGACCATTGACAAACCGTTTGCCATCTTTGATACCTTCATTGTCAATAGCCAGACCGTCAATAACGATCAGCGGGTCATTGCTTGCATTCAATGAAGAACCGCCACGAATACGGATTTGAGCGCCACCACCCGGTGTACCGTCATTGGAGATCACGCTGACACCGGCTATTTTACCGGATAACATATCCTGAGCATTCGTCGTAATACCTTTACTTAGTTCATCGGGCTTGATAGCCATTACCGAACCGGTCATATCGTTCTTTTTCACCTGACCGTAACCGATGACTACTACTTCGTCCAGTATTTCCGTATCGTCTTTCAGTATTACATTCATTTGTGCGGCGACGGGAAGTTCCTGTGGCTGGTATCCGATGAATGAAACAACAATTATGTCACCTTGCTTGGCAGACAACTGGAAGTTGCCGTCGAAATCGGTAATCGTTCCGGTGGTAGTGCCTTTCACCACAACATTGGCACCGATAACCGGTTCACCCGTTGTGTCTTTCACTATTCCTTTGACAGTAATTTGCTGAGCAAATGCGTCAATGGACAAGAATATTCCAGCTATAAGCATAAGCAGGACCTTGAACATAAAGTTTCCTTTTTTCATGTTTTTGTCTTTAAAGTTAATTGTAATTTCTCTTATCATTCTCTCTTAAAATACCTATTGAAAACCTTCTCTTCGTCATTGTTCTTAGTGCTCGAAAACACTCTCTTTTTACCAAATGTATATTCTCTATCTTGTTATTTCTTTTCCTTATTATAATCTTTTCAAACCTTTAGCTTCTGATTTTGTCTTTTACCTCTTTGATGCTGATAGCATATCCGCCTCCGTTAGCTGCGTGCAGGTTCAGCTTGCTCTTATTCGTCAGAATACCTTTCTTGATGGTATAAGCCTGCGGGTTCTCTTTCCAGTCGGCATCTTTGGCATCCGCGTAGACGGTAGCGATGTATTGTTTGCCCGGAGTCAGGAAGTCGAATACGAGTTTGGAGGTATGACCGTTTTCACCGGCTGTGCAGCCTATGTACCAGTCGTCCGTATCTTTTGCCTTACGGGCAATTGTGATGTATTCTCCCGGTTCTGCTTCCAGATAGTTCGTTTCGTCCCAGTCGAGAGCTACGTCTTGATGAAACTGGAAAGCGTCCATAAAAACGTTCGTAGTTTTCCGGAATATCGGCAGCCATCTGCAAAGGACTGTACATGGTAACGTATAGTGCCAACTGGCGTGCAATGGTAGAACGTACCTGAGAATTATTTGCCGGATTCATCTTGTTGCAATGCGTTTCGAAGATGCCGGGAGTGTAATCCATCGGACCGCCAACCAGGCGTGTGAAAGGCAGAATCGTTGTATGATATACTTTGTTGCCTCCGAATGATTCATATTCTGTACCGCGGGCGGATTCATTACCGATCAGATTCGGATATGTACGGCAGATACCGGTAGGGCGGGTTGCTTCGTGTGCATTCACCATGATTTTGTAATCGGCGGCTTTCTTCACTGCATACAGGTAGTGATTGTTCATCCATTGTCCGTGTGATGTTCGCCGCGGGGGATGATGTTGCCTACATAACCGCTCTTTACGGAGTTGTATCCATTGTCTGCCATAACTGGTAGGCTTTGTCCATGTGGCGTTCGTAGTTGCGTACAGAAGCGGAAGTTTCGTGATGCATCATCATTTTGATTCCTTTCCTGGCTGCATAGCGGTGGATTTCCTTCACATCGAAGTCGGGATAAGGAGTCACGAAATCAAACACATAGTCTTTGCTGTTGCCGAACCAGTCTTCCCAGCCTTCGTTCCAGCCTTCAACCAGTACTGCATCGAATCCGTGAGCGGCTGCAAAGTCAATGTAACGTTTCACGTTGGCTGTGTTGGCAGAATGTTTGCCGTTCGGTTTTGTTTTGGAGTAATCCGTTTCACCGAGTTTTACGCTGGTCAGTTCGTCGGTGTAAGCCCATGAGCCTTTTCCGGTGATCATGTCCCACCATACGCCGATATATTTCACGGGTTTTACCCAAGAAGCGGCATCCGCTATCTTGCATGGTTCGTTCAGGTTGAGAGTGATACGTGAAGCGAGGATATTGCGGGCGTCATCGCTCACGATAATCGTACGCCAAGGTGTGTTGCAGGGAGTCTGCATATACCCTTTGTCTCCTTTGGCATCCGGTGTCAACCAGGATTCGAATACCATATTCTTGTCGTCCAGATTGAGGTGCATACATGAGTAATCAACCAAAGCGGCTTCATGAAGATTGATGTATAAGCCATCATCCGTTTTCATCATCAGTGCAGTTTGTACGCCTGTCTGTGAGAAAGGAGTCTGAGAAGAGTTCGGAGTGATCGCTTCTTTCATCAGCCCTCTGATTTCTGATAAGCGGGAAATGGTGTAGTCATATTCCTGCGTATCATAGTCACCCGGTATCCAGAAAGCGATATGATCGCCGTTCATGCCAAACTGAGAATGCTCTTCCTTGATCACGAAGTAATTGAGTGACTTCTGCTGAGGAAATTCATAACGGAATCCCAGACCGTCATTGAACAGACGGAAACGGATAACGATAGAACGGTCATTCATGGGTTGATACAGGGTGACTGCCAGTTCGTTATAATGATTGCGGATTTCTTTTTCTTCTCCCCAAACCGGTTGCCAGGTTTCATCAAAAGTAGCCGTTTGGGTATCCTTTACTTCGAAGCCGTCGTACAGGTTGGTCTTTGAGTCAAGTTTTGTCAGGTCTCTGCGGTCCACCCAGTCGAAGTCGGTTCTGGTATTATCTTCTTTCTTCAGTTCCAGTCCGAGAGTGCTGGGTTTGATTACCACTTTGTTCTTATACGTCAGTTCATACGTTGGGGCACCTTTTGAGTCTACTTGGAAGGTCATTACCAGATTGTTGTCCGGTGAGGTTAATTTCTGTTGGGCATTCGCAATGAATGAGATGCAAAGGAATGCGATGAGCGATAAAATCTTTCTCTTTTTCATTCTATTTATGGTATTAAATTATAAGCTAACTAATATTTTTACTCCGCTCTGTTCCGGATATTGCAAATATAGCAACCATCTTGAGACTTTGGGTTGTCTAGAATAAAAATACAAGTTTGTATTAATGTTAATGTTTTGTTTTACAGTAGTTTATTTCTTTTCTGTATTCTGATAAATATAAGTTGAAGTGAACTTATTAAAGGATAAAAGGTATATTTCACGACTTGGAAGTGTTAATTCATTTCTTAATTCAACCTTTTTCTCTGTCAATAAATCGAAAGCAGATGAGGCAGGAAGTATTTCTTGGTAAGGAACCAGGTCAATGGTCTGTTCCCGGTCGTTTCCATTCAGGAAAACAACGACTGATTTATCACCGTATTTGCGTTCGTAAACGTAGACACCTTTATTCGGTGCGAAATGTTTGAGCTGACCTTTGGCAATGACTTCGTTTCCTTTTCTCCATTGGAGCAGTTTTTGCATAAAGGAGAATGCTTCATTTTGCTGTGGAGTGCGGTTGGCTGCGTCAAAGCAGTTTTTTGTATCGTTCGGCCAGCTCCGGGGAAGTCGCAGCGGAGCAGGCCGTCTCCATTCGCCTTGTCGGCTGCCATCAGGATTTCAGTTCCATAATATATCTGCGGTATTCCGCGGGTTGTCAGTAAGAACGTCAGGGCTTGCTTGTATCGGTCCAGATTCTTTGTATCTGCTTCCGAACGGTAGAAGCGGGAAGTATCGTGATTGTCGAGGAAGGTCAGCAGGCTCATTGGATGGCTGTAGACGATGTCCTGTGATAGATATTCGTAGAGTCTGAAAAGTCCTCCGTTCCATTCGGTAGTCTCTTCGTCGAAAGCCTTGTTCATCTCTTCCATTAGCGGGAAGTCCATGACAGTCGGGAGATTGCTGTTCTTCGGATAAGCGAGTCTGCTGTCTTTCTGCCAGTAGGAGATGAGTACATTGTTGCCCAGCCATGTTTCACCTACAATGTTGAACTTGGGATATTCTTCATTGACCGCTTTGCACCAGCGTGCCATCATATCGAAGTCGGCATAAGGGTGTGTATCCTGACGGATGCCGTTGATACCGGCGTATTCAATCCACCAGATACTGCTCTGTATCAGATAAGTAGCTACATGACGGTTTCTTTGGTTGAAGTCCGGCATGGTCAGTGTGAACCAACCGTCGATAGCGATTTTCTTTTCGTAATCGGAAGCATACGGTCCATTTGAGTGGCAGTCTTGAAGCTGGTCTGCACGTAGTTGCCTTCAAAGTTAAACCAGTCTTTGGAGGGCATATCTTTAAACAGATAGTTGTCCGAACCGCAATGGTTGAAGATCATGTCCATTACGACTTTCAGCCCTTTGGCATTAGCTTCCTGAGTAAGTTTGCGGAACTCTTCGTTACTGCCGAAGCGGCGGTCTACCTGATAATAATCGGTAATGGCATAACGTGATACGATCCTTCTTTCATGTCATTTTCCTGAATCGGGTTGAGCCATATACTGGTGACTCCGAGGTCTGCTATGTAATCCAGATGATTCTCTATTCCTTTCAAATCACCGCCATGACGTGCGAAAGGCTCATTACGGTCTACATTTCCTTCCAGCATTCCGGGAATGATGTCGTTGGAGGGGTTGCCATTGGCAAAACGGTCCGGCATAATAAGATAAAGCACGTCGCTCGAATCAAAACCTTCTACTGCCGAAGCATTCGGCCGGCGCTGTTTAAGCTCGTAAGGGATTTTTGTCTGCTTTTTGCCTTGTTTCAGGATGATGTCAAAGTTCTGTGGAGCAGCCTTCGAAAGGTCTAAATACAGAACCAGATAATTAGGATTCTCCTGCTTCACCACTTCTTGCAGCGTGATATTATCGGCAGAAAGACTGACGTCTGCGGATGATATGCGGTCACCATATAATAGTATCTGCAATTCGGGATTCTTCATTCCTGCCCACCAAAAGGTCGGGGCTACTTTCTTTATAGTGCTTGTTGCGAATACCTGGTGAAGACCGGGTAATAATAATAGTAAGATAATGAATAATAAATTCCTTTTCATGGTAACTAGATTTTTAAAATTTGTTCGGGGGAACCGATGATGCAAATGTAGGTGAATCGGGTATGCCGTATGGCAGTTAGAAAGAAAATATAAATGCTTGTTTTGAATAGGCTGTTGATAATAAGCTTTTTATCGTTATTGCCTCTGTCGAAAAATACAAGTGAAAATGAAAATTGTTATGGCGATATTTTTCGTTTTTATTACTATAATCATTATATTTGTCACATCTTAAAAAAGCACCTTATGAGAAATCTAACCTATTATCTTTTGTTTCTTCTTTTTGTTTATCCTCTTCCTTGTCCGCAAAGCATACGGATATAAATAAGGCGGCCCTTAAAAAACTGGATGACATTATAAGTAAGAAGGAAACTTATCAGATACGGAGAGAAAAAGACTTACTGATTTAAAAGTACAACTTGCCCATTCCACCGATCCTGCCCGGAATTATGAGTTGTATGCCTCCCTCTTTGGGGCTTACCTTCATTATCAGGCAGATTCGGCGCTTCATTATATTAACCGTCAGATGGAGATATTGCCCCAATTAAATCGTCCGGACCTGGAATATGAGATTGTCATTAACCGTGCTACGGTAATGGGTGTAATGGGCATGTACATCGAAGCTATGGAACAATTGGAGAAGATTGATCCTAAAAAACTGAATGAATGGACTTTGCTTTCTTATTACCAGACCTATCGCGCCTGCTACGGCTGGCTCGCTGATTATACGACAAACAAAACCGAAAAAGAAAAATACCTGAAAAAGAACCGATTTGTACAGAGATTCCATTATCGCCGCCATGCCTCCGGAAGAAAATAAAACGATTGTTATGGCGGAACGATGTATCGTGACCGGAAAGGCCGATACGGCTATCGGCATGCTGAACGATGCACTGAAAGATATGGAAGACGAACGTCAGAAAGTATATATCTATTATACCCTTTCCGAAGCATATAGCATGAAGAAAGACGTTGAGAAAGAAGTTTATTATCTGATACTGACTGCTATTGCAGACTTGGAATCTTCCGTCAGGGAGTATGCCTCCTTGCAGAAACTCGCGCATCTGATGTATGAACTAGGGGATATTGACCGTGCTTACAAATATCTGAGTTGTTCGATGGAAGATGCTGTAGCATGTAATGCCCGTTTGCGATTTATGGAAGTGACGGAGTTTTTCCCGATTATTGATAAGGCTTATAAACTGAAAGAAGAGAGAGAACGGGCCGTTTCCCGTGCCATGTTGATTAGTGTCAGTCTGTTGTCGCTGTTTCTCCTCATTGCTATTTTCTATCTGTATCGTTGGATGAAGAAAATATCCGTCATGCGTAGGAATCTAAGTTTGGCCAACAAACAAATGTCTGCGGTCAACAAAGAATTGGAACAGACCGGAAAGATAAAGGAAGTATATATTGCCCGTTATTTGGACAGATGCGTCAATTATCTAGATAAACTGGAAACTTATCGCCGCTCTCTGGCCAAACTTGCTATGTCGTCACGTATCGATGACTTGTTTAAAGCAATCAAGTCCGAACAGTTTATCCGGGACGAGCGGAATGAATTTTATAACGAATTTGATAAGTCATTCCTTAAACTGTTCCCACACTTTATTACTTCTTTCAATAATCTGCTGGTAGAAGAAGCAAGAGTTTATCCAAAATCAGACGAACTGCTGACAACCGAACTCCGGATCTTTGCCTTATTCGTTTAGGAGTAGTGGATAGTAACAAGATTGCTCATTTTCTGGGTTATTCTTTGGCAACTATCTATAATTACCGGAGCAGAATGCGCAATAAAGCTGCCGGAGATAAAGATCGGTTCGAACAGGATGTAATGAATTTGTAAGTACACTCTAGTCTCTCTTCATGTCTCCAATAGACATAGGTATGATATGACTAATTGATTGTATATGAATGGCTTAGAGTTTCCATGAATTTCCTGCTTTGGAAACTGTCGTTTCCCGGTGTGGGAACGATCGTTTCCTTTAAAGGTAACTCTCGTTTCTCGGTGAGGAACGCCCGTTTCCTAACGGGATGATGTGTACTGGTTTTAGTTGACAACTTCGTTTGTTATAACTGAATTAGTTTACTCAATATACTTTAATATCTAAATAGGTTTACTTTTGTTATTCTTATTCCTATGTTAGTTGTCTTTTGTT
>ENA-OQJH01000546-OQJH01000546.1-human-gut-metagenome-genome-assembly--contig:-NODE-546-length-20222-cov-3.293804_pt1 | contig 20222 bp, 29 predicted proteins | sample MGYA00242597_ERZ504763 | MGnify/ENA primary metagenome ERZ504763 (study PRJEB26092, sample SAMD00036359) | human gut metagenome | host: Homo sapiens | study: EMG produced TPA metagenomics assembly of...
CGGTGGCGATGTGTACGTCTCTGTCATGACAATTGTCTCAAGTGTCCGCCAGATGGTGGAAACTCCGATCTATGCGATCACGGAAGGTTCCTCCCCAATCATAAGCTACAACTATGGTGCCCTCCGCCCCACGCGCGTCAAAAAAGCCGGCATCACGATGGCTCTTATGGCGCTCGTCTATACCGGCTCATGTGGAGCGTGATCATTCTCGCCCCGGAATATTTAATTAGTGTTTTCAGTTCGGATACAGCACTGTCAGCAGACGCCGTTCCCGCATTAAAACTGTATTTTGCTGCATTTATCTTTATGGATCTGCAGTATATCGGTCAGACTGTTTTCAAATCTTTAAACAAACGGAAACAGGCGATCTTCTTTTCCCTGCTGCGTAAGGTGTTTATTGTTGTACCGCTGACCTATCTTCTGCCATACACTTTCCACATGGGAACGGACGGCGTATTTCTTGCAGAACCCGTATCAAATGTGATCGGTGGCAGTCTGTGTTTTATCACAATGCTGTTTACGGTTCTGCCGGAGCTGAACCGGATGGAAAATCAGTAAAATATGCTTTCAGCTCCGCCACGATCATTTCCTGACTCTCCCTCGTGTGGATCAGTGCATAATAATGCCCGCCGCCAAATTTTGACCGTCTTTCCTCTTCGCATATTCCCGCTGCAATGCCTTTTTCGGTCACACGTCTGATGCGGGTTTCGTCCTGTTCCTCTTCCTTCAAATAGCCTTTTTGTACGAGCAGATCATTGACAAAAGCAGCCGTCAGCTTTTTGCGGTCTTTTTCCTCACAGAGCGCATTGATCCGGTCGGTCAGTTCCGATACCATGCAGGCGTCAGAAAACGTTACCTGATCTAATTTTTCCGGTGCAATATAAAACGGCTGTTTCTTTTTTCCCGCCGGGGGCTTCGACACAGTTTCTACTACCGCAGCTCCTTCTGTCTTTCCTGTCGTCATATTTCCGGATTCATGCGTCTGCAAAAACATCCGGATGATCTCTGCAAAACTTTCCCCGTAGCTTGCAATCTTCTGTGCACCCATTCCGTATACATCCGCCATCTGTGTTTTATCTGCCGGACATCTGGCACACATATCTTTCAACGTCTTATCAGAACAGATGATAAACGGCGGCACACCCTGTTTTGCAGCAAGTTCTGACCGGCATTTGCGCAGTTTCTCAAACAGCTCCTGCCCTTCTTCCGTTAAATCTGCAAGTTCTGCTGTCTTTTTCTTTGCACGTCCGGTCTCGATATAATTTTCCTCCGCCTCGTCCTCTGTCACAACACAGTTACTGCATTTTTCACAGATGCACGGACTGTGATCCCCAAAATAGTTCAGGATATACTGGCGCAGACACTCATCTGTCTCACAGTAGTGAATCATCTGATTCAGTTTCCGCTGTTCATTTGCCCGGACTGCCGGATCTCCTGCCGTATAACCGCCCTCTGTCGCCTTATAGTCAAGCAGCCGTTTGTTGATCATGATATCCTGTTTGGAAAAGAAAAGCACACACTCCGCTTCCTCCCCGTCGCGCCCGGCTCTTCCCGCCTCCTGGTAATAATATTCAAGGCTTTGCGGCATATTATAATGGAGAACATAACGCACATTGGATTTGTCGATCCCCATTCCAAATGCGTTGGTTGCAACCATCACACGGATCCTGTCATAGGTAAAATCATCCTGACTCTCTTTCCGTTCTTCCAAAGAAAGCCCCGCATGGTACCGCCCTGCCAGAATGCCGTGCTGCAATAAAAGTTCACAGACACTATCCACATTCTTTTTTGTCGCACAGTAGATGATCCCGCTCTCATCCTCATGCCTTTTGACATAATTTAAAATACTGTTGTCCGTCTCTTTTCCACCTTTTCGCTTTACGACACGGAAGAAAAGATTCGGCCGGTCAAACCCGGTCACGACAGTCACCGGATTCTGCAGGTGCAGACTTCCCGTGATATCCTGTTTGACGCGCTCGGTCGCTGTCGCCGTAAATGCGCTGACACAGGGCGTCTCGGCAGTCTTGCAAGAAAATCTGCAATCTCTAAATAGCTTGGCCTGAAATCCTGTCCCCACTGGGAAATACAGTGTGCCTCATCCACTGTCACCATCGAAATGTCTGCCCGGCATGCAAAATCTAAAAAACGCATGGTATTTAACCGCTCCGGCGCGACGTAGATGATCTTGTACTGTCCCTGTGCCGCATACAAAAGCGCCGCCCGGATCTGATTTTCCGTCAGTGAGCTGTTGATGTATGCCGCATGTACGCCTGCCTGGTTCAGTGCCTTGACCTGGTCAGACATCAAGGAGATGAGCGGTGAGATCACGATCGTGATACCGGGCAGCATCAGTGCCGGAACCTGATAACAGAGTGATTTTCCGGCGCCGGTCGGCATGATGCCGAGGACGTCGCTGCCATTTAAGATGCCTTCCATCAAGTCCTGCTGACCAGGCCGGAGGGTGTCGTATCCAAAATAGTGTTTGAGTGTCTGATATAAATTCAAAATTTGTTTCTCCTTTTTACATTGCAATCCAGCCAAATGCATTTGCCACGGAACTGATCAGTATGATCAGTGCAAAGACCGGGCAAAGATATTTGATCATCACAATAAAAATCTTTTTCCTGCGGAATGTGCTCTCTCCGTGCATGATCTCCTCTTCCATCCGCTTCATTCCGACGATTCTCGATACAAACAGGCTTGTGAGCATTGCCGCAATCGGCATCATCACAGAGTTCGTCAGAAAATCAAAGAAATCCAAAAACTGCATGCCTATGATCTTAATGCCAGCTAATGGTCCATATCCCAGTGAAGACAAACTTCCAAGCGCGATCATGATCACTCCGACTAAAACCGTTGCTCTTCTTCTGCTCCATCCTAACTCATCCTCAAAGGTAGAAACCGCGCTCTCAGTCAATGCGATAGAACTTGTCACTGCCGCAAACAGTACTAGCAGGAAAAATAAGATTCCAACTACTGTCCCAAATCCCATATTCTCAAACACTTTTGGAATTGTAATAAACATCAATGCCGGTCCCGCCTGCAGAGTATCCGGGTCGCCGCCCGAAAATGAGAACACCGCCGGAATGATCATCAGTCCCGCCATAATAGCAATCGCCGTGTCAAACACTTCCACATTTCTTGTGGAATCTTCCAGTGATGTTTCTTTTTTCATATAGGATCCAAAGGTAATGAGGATTCCCATTGCAATCGACAGCGAATAAAACATCTGTCCCATCGCCGCTACCACCGTCATCCAGGAAAAGTTTTTCACATTTGGCACAAGAAAATATTTTACTCCCTCCATGGCGCCCGGTCTTGTCACGGAATACACCGCAATCAGGACGGATAACACGATCAGTATCGGCATCATAAATTTCGATACACGTTCGATTCCGTTTCGCACCCCTGCGTAAATGATCGTCAGAGTGAACAGACAGAACAGGATAAAACAGAGCTCCATGGATACTCCATCTGAGATAAACTCCGAAAAATATCCGTCTGCCGCCAGCATTTTTCCATTTCCCCTGATATACTCGATCAGGTATTTGATCACCCAGCCGCCGATCACGGAATAATACGGCACGATCAATACCGGGATGATCGCATTGATCCATCCACCGGCTGACAGCCATCCGGCTTTTCCAAATGCCTGAAACGCTCCCACCGGACTTTTCCTTGTCATGCGTCCAAGTGCCGACTCAGCCATGATCATCGTATATCCAAACGTCAGTGCCAGTAAAATATAGATCAGAAGAAAAATCCCTCCACCGTATTTTGCCGCCAGATATGGAAATCTCCAGATATTTCCAAGTCCTACGGACGCACCTGCGGCGGACAGTACATAACCCAGTTTCCCGGAAAAGAACTTCTTTTGTTGTCGTGTGTGTGTAAATTGCTCATATCTTTTTGTTCACGGTTTGTGAAACAGTCTCCCTTCATTTTTTGTTTTCTTCTCTATTACCGCACCAGCCGGAATGTCTTTTCCACCATGAAAAACATTAACACAATGAAAATCAGCACATAGACCGGCAGCAGTGTGATGGAAATATGATTTGCGATCAGTCCAAAGACCGGCGGCATAAATGTAGAGCCGACATAAGCACTCGCCATCTGGATACCGATGATTGCCTGGGAATTTTTCTCTCCAAAATTTGCCGGTGTTGCGTGAATGATCGATGGGTAGACCGGTGCACATCCAATCCCCATCACGACAAGTCCTGCCAGAGCTGCCGTGTCAGACGGAATCGGCAGAAGTACTGCAGCACATCCAGCCAGTAAAATAGTTGTGCCAAGCCTGATCATCTTATGATCACCTAATTTTTCCGTCACAAATCCTGCCAAAAATCTTCCGAGCGTGATACCGCTGCAGAACAATGCCGCATATGCCGCCGCACGCTCCGCAGAGATACCTTTTGCACCGACCAGATAACTGCTTGACCAGAGGATCAGTGTAGATTCCAATGCACAGTAAGAGAAAAATCCAAGCAAGAGCTGTGGTACGCCTTTGATCTTCACTGCACCGCGTATTCCAATCACCTCGTGCTGCTCTTCCTGCTGTTCTGCCGTTTTGTTGACTTTCCAGACCGGAAGTGTCACAAACAGAATCATTGTGATCCCCATCTGAAGAAAAGATACCATGCGGTAACCGTTCTGCCAGGATGAGGTGGTCAGTGCATAGCTCATTATGTACGGGCTGATGATTGTTCCCACGCCCCAGAAACAATGCAGCCAGCTCATATGTTTTGATGAATAATGCAATGCAACATAGTTATTGAGTGCCACATCGATAGCTCCTGCGCCAAGTCCATACGGAATCGCCCACAGGCACAACATGTAAAATGCGCTCGACGTCGAAAAACCAAACAAGGACAGCTGCCGTTAACAGGACACTGCATACCGTAACGATCTGTGTTCCAAATTTCTTTGTCAGGCGTTCCGACATTAAACTTGAACAGATCGTCCCTGCAGAGATGATCATTGTGACCAGTCCCGCATAGGACAGCGGCACCGAAAATGCCTCATGCATGATCGGCCATGCCGAACCAAGCAGAGAGTCCGGTAAGCCAAGACTTATAAATGCCATGTAAATTAACAGTAATAATAGTGTGTACATTTTTTGCTCCTTTATTTATCCAATTCGCCGTTTGCCACTTATACAAGTATCTTGACTCGCTTCGCCCGGCAGTCTTATTATATCTTGAAGCAATGCTTCATGATCATGATCTACACGAGCTTCGCCCGGCAGTCTTATTATATCTTGAACGCCATCAAAAATCCACGCAATATTATAGAATATTATCCCATAACATGGTAAAATAAAGTAAAAATATTATTTGTGGAGATCTGATCATAGATGAACTTAAGACAAAATAAAGAAAAAAACGCACAGCAAATGTTGACAGGCGTAATTTTGACATTATTTATCATGCTCCTGCTTTGTACCATATTTACAAATCAGGATGCAGCCTCTGTAAACAAACTCAAAGCACGTCAGCCTGACAAAATACAATACCTGGATGATGGAATGGTACTGCTTAGTTTTAACATTAACCGCAATGAAAACAGCAGAGGCTCACTTGTATTTTTTACCTCACATCAGCATGTGACCGTTTTTACTAAAAACAACGTAATATACAATCTGGATGATTCCGGTGGAATATGGGGGCATACAACAGGAAATGTCTGGAATTTTGTAAAACTGCCGGCATATACAGAAACAGTCATAGTCAGGCTGAAACCCTGTTATCCGGAAACAGCCGGTCAAATTGAACAATATTATATAGGAACCGGAAATGAAATCTATACAGGCATATTGCGTCAGTCTATGCCCACTTTTATAGCGAGTGTATTTATTCTGTTAGCCGGTTTTTTTATCACGTGTTACTGGGTGTTTATTCACAACAGCAGCCATATAGACGGAACTCTTTTTTATCTGGGGATATTCTCCATATTGCTTGGACTCTGGGCCACCAATGAGACAGATGTTTGTTCTCTGATGCTCCTAAACAGAAGATCATCTGCTTTTGCTGCTTTTATGTTTCTGATGATAATGCCTATCCCATTTTGATGTTTGTAAAGAGCTTCCTTGAGATCAATGATGATAAAATCTGGAAGATCCTCTGCAATCTGTGTATGCTTCAGACAGTTGTCTGCAGCTTGCTGCACTTTACCGGATTCTATGAGTTTCGAAGAAGTGTCTGGATCACTCACCTTTCCATTTGTATAGTGCTGATTTATCTGATCACAGTTATCATATATAAAATTATAAAAAAACAGGCTGACCAGAGACTGAAAGTCTGCATGGCAGCTCTTGCCTTCGTCGTCATTGCAACTATTGTGGATATTGCCGGTTATTACAAAACAGGAAATAATTCCGGAATTTGGGGAAGATTATCTTTCCTTGTATTTATTATAATCCTCGGTTTAGAGTCCGCAAGACAGGCTGTCGCCAGTTTGAAAAAGGGCGCAGGATAGAGGAACTCGAACAATTTGCACTGAATGATTCCATGACAGGATTTTACAACAGAAATGCCTATGACTACTTTATATATAATGAAAAGAATATTAAAAATTATATGGTGGTAACGTTTGATCTTAACAATCTCAAGATGTGCAACGACAACTACGGTCACAGTTCGGGGGATGCCTATATCATTCATTCTGCACATATCATAGAAACCACTTTTGATCGGTTTGGCAAATGTTACCGTATCGGAGGCGACGAATTCTGCTGCCTCATCTCGGATGCGGCAGAATTCAGATAGAACGTTTTATCCAAAAGATGCAGCAGGATATTGCGATACTCAATAATAAAAATATCATTCCAACCGAAGTTGGAATCGCATGCGGATATGCGTTAGCCACACCGGATGATGCCGACATAGAAAAAGTGCGTGAACGTGCAGATGAGATGATGTACCATAACAAGAAAGTGTTAAAGGGACTTATTTAAAAAAGATCCAGCATATTATCCAGATATATCTCCTCTCTGACCTGCAGCTGATACTCAGGTTTTGTCATATAATAGAGCAGAAACTCCAGAATCAGGGCGCTGCCAAGTCCCCTGCCTTCGATTTTAAAATTGGAAAATCCCATCGGCAGATAGCTGTTTTTCATATCATCCACTCCAATAAACCCGGGATTTTCCATTGCCTTCGAAAACGATAGCCATTCCCTGCATCCGGAGCTGCACAGCGGTGATCCGGGCCATTTTCTCCAAGGTTTTTGCGGCTGACAGCTTCATAACAGATTTTCCTGTCCCCGCAGCCAAACCAGCAGCATTCATTACATAAGAATTCCACTTTGTCTTTCTGCGCCCCTGTCAATGTATTTAATTTATCAAAAACCTTATTCAACCGGAAATCCGGTACGACATAAAGAAACTCTTCCCTGTTTACTTCCCTTACGAACTGCTCAAAATCCGTCAGAACCTTGGTGGTGGATGAAACAAAATAAAATCCCGGATAATTTTTTCTCAGATATTCCAGTAACAGATCCGAATAGATAATGACACCATTTCTGACACCCTCACTTTTCTCAAATAAAGTGCAGAGATGATTGCATTTCTTATCCCAAAGATGTTCCTGCCCAAGCAGGGAATTGCTGAATGTAAGCCGCGCTGAGATTCCGTATTCCTGCATCAACGCAAAAACCTCCTGTGGGTCGTGATCCCCGAACGAAGTACGACCTCCACCCCAGATACAATCTGACGGGGCACCATAGACAGAGCCTATCTCACACCAGTCGTAAAAGTATTCTCTGTGTTCCCGGAATAATGGCAGAAACACATGGTACAATTCATAAAACTCAAACAGGCCTGGAAGATGGTAGTATGCTGTGTTCTTTTTTAATTGATTCATGTCTGTATTCTCACCCCTATTAAATACTAGCTATACATGCTGTAAATCTTATCATTTATACAGCATTTCAATCAGCACTGAAAAATTCTAGCATCATGACCGTTGACTGGCTCGTCTGGTTTTGCTTTATCACCTAATATTCCTTTTTCTTGAAAATACCTACAGTCAAAGGAAAGGACACGATAAATAACAATATAGAACAACCAATTAAAATAAACGTCCCGAACAACGGTATATTAAAAAGCATTGTGGCAATACCCAATGCACAAATCAAAGATATGATAAGAAACACAATGGTTTTATCTTCCCCCGCTAAATAAACCATAGGAATAAATATTGCTCCCATTGTAAGACTTATACTAATTCCTATTACAAGTACACCTGAGATACCCTCAAATTGTTCAAAAGTAATTCCATGTAACAGATAGGATAGGGCTATTATAATGCCAACGAAAAGCACTCCTATCATAATCCATAATAATTGATTTATATATAAACTTTTTACAATATCAATCCGCTTTACTGGCAAAGTAAGTTTATATTTTCCCCATTTTGAGGAAAATTCATTTCCAATAACGGTAGCTGCATTTACTGCTAATCCGACAATTCCAATAATTATGAAATACATTTGCCATGTCTGGTCTGGAATAATGATAACGGCAATCCCCATTGCAAACATAAAAAGCAAAAAAATTTTTGCATTTGTCCATACAGCAAGAAAATTGCTTTTAAAAAGACCTTTCATACATGATCCCCCCTTACTAAAAGCAAAAAAAATTTCATCAACAGAAACGTGGTCTATCACGATTTCTTTGTACTTTCTCTGCATTGCTTTACAATCTGAAACCAGAACATCAATTTGAAAATCACGTTTCCGATAAACAATAATATCTGCCGGATCTAATGCAAGGAATTGATTTTCCTTGCAGCGCATAACCGCATAATTATAAACCAAATCATTCTTCGATACGGTCATAATCAGTTTTCCGTTATGAATGAATGTAATATAGTCTGCCACTTTTTCTAAATCACTTGTAATATGGGAAGAAGTAAAATAGAGTGGTCTTCTTCCTGTACGAAATCAAGGAATGTATCTAACATCTCGTCGCGTACAACAGGGTCAAGTCCGCCAGTAGCTTCATCCAGAATTAACAGTTGTGGATGGTGTGATAAAGCAACCGCAATCGCTAATTTCATTGTCATCCCTCTGGAATATTGCTTAATTTTTTGATTTGCAGGTAATTTGTATTCTTTTAAAAATTTCTGAAACAAAATATTGTCCCATTGCTTATAAAATCCTGACATAACTTTCGCTAATTGTGCTGCTGTCCAATAAGCTGGAAAATTATCTCCGTCATAAACAACACCTATTCTTTCCCGCATATCTGTATCTGCGTCTGTCATTTCTTTTCCAAACAACTTTACCATTCCGCTGTCTTTGGCGATTGTATTTAGAATACAGCCAATCGTTGTAGTTTTTCCGGCTCCGTTTTCCCCGACAAAACCCAAAATAGAACCATACGGCAGAGAAAAAGTCACATTTTCTAACGCAAAATTTGACTTAGAAAATGTTTTGGAAACCTGTTGTAATTCTAAAATATTTTCCATGCTCATTCGTCCTCCTGATAGAATAAAGCCAACAACTCCGTCAATTTTTCAAGGGAAATATTACTTGTCCGTCCAATCTCTGCGGCGGCTTGTAAATGTTCCTCTGCAATACGTTGTTGTTCTTCTTGATAAAATTCTTTGTTTTGTGCCGATACAAAACTCCCCCTGCCGACAGTTGTTTCAATAAAACCGTCCCTTTGCAGATCCTCATATGCTTTTTGGACGGTAATCACACTAACATGAATAGATTTTGCCAGTGAACGCATTGAGGGAATAGCGTCTCCGGCTTGCAGTTCTCCACTCATTATCATTGCTTTTATCTGCGATGTGATTTGCTCATATATCGGCTTGTTGGCGTTATTACTGATAATGATTTCCATAACTCACCGCCTTCGTTTTTTTGATTGTACTTAATGTACAGTTACATTATAGCATCTATAAACTCATAGTCAACCCTCAAAATAAAATTGCCAGATACAGTTATCAAAAATAGCTGTATCTGACACTCAGAATAGGGGGCTGCTGTCTGTCAAGCTCTGTGTGTTACTTTACCGCACATGAGCATTGTAGCACCGGTTCTCTCCGCAGATATAAATAAACGCGATGTATATCTTCCTGCAGGAAAATGGAAAAACATAACAGACGGCACAACCTATGAGGGTTGTCAGACTATTATAGCAGATGCACCGATCGAACATATTCCAGTGTTTGAACGGATATAGATATAAACAAGGACCAAAAGTTCATCCAAGAACTTTTGGTCCAATTATTTCATACTCACTCCTCCTCAAATTCCGCAAGTTCGGTCTCCGTCTCAAGCATCCGCTCTAACAGACTCTCCTGGTTCTTTTCCTCTGCGTCAAGTGCATTCTGCAGTTCCATCAGCTTCGGATAGTCACTGGCAAGCTCCGGATCCATGAACTGCATTTTTATTTCAGCGAGTTTTTCTTCGCTCTCCTCTAACATTTTTTCATATTTTTCTAACTGGTGCTGCAGTCTTGAACGGATTTTGCCCGGATTGTAATAAGTTTTTTTGTCAAACACATCCGTTAAAGTAGGAACATCTGCGTCTGTTTTATGCCACTCTGATGCTGATTGTGTTTCTCATTCCCCACAGAATTTTGTGTATCATTTCCTGACACATACCTCGCACTCTGTGACATTCCTCGCCCTTTTCCGGAATCTCCATCTCTTTTTGTTTTTCTGCAAGATACTCCTCATAGCTCATGGCATATTGTTTCACACCACTCTCGGAAAACTCCAAAATCCCGGTTGCGATCCTGCTGATAAAATAACGGTCATGTGAGACGAAAAGTACTGTTCCCTCGTACTCTCTTAACATCTGTTCTAACGCCTCTTTTCCAACAATATCCATATGGTTCGTCGGCTCATCTAAGATCAAAAGATTCGGTTTGGTCTGCAGCATTTTACAGAGTGCGAGACGGACTTTTTCTCCGCCGGAAAGCTGTCCCATCTTCTTTTCTACATCTTCTCCGGAAAATAAAAATCCCCCCAGTGCACTGCGGACTTCCTCCCTCATATAGGAGGATATTCCTCCCAGAAATTTTCAAGCACGGTCTGATCTTCCCGGAAATGCTCCTGCACTGCTTTCTGCTGGTCAAAATAACTCCATTCTACATTTTGTCCAAATGAAAATTCACCACCTAACGCAGGCAGTTCGCCGACTAAGGTTTTCAAAAGTGTGGATTTTCCTTTACCGTTCTCCCCAATGATTGCAAGTCTGTCTTTCTTTTGAAGCAGAAATGAGACTTTACTTAAGACGGTATCGTAACCGATCTCAAGATTTTTGGCATGAATCACATTCGTGTAGCTTTCCATGCGCGGTACATATCTCGCATGAAATGCTTTCGTATCAAAATGTCTCGCTTTTCGATTTTTACCATGTGTTCGATCGCCATGCGCTTTGAACGTGTCGCCGCCACTTTCGTCGGCGTATTTTTCCATTTTTCGATCCAGTCCGTCAGACGTTTGATCTCCTTTTGCTGCTCCTCATAGTCTTTTTCCTGTTTGATCAGTGCCTCTTCTTTTTGCTTCATAAATGCCGTGTAATTGCCGGCATAACGCTTGATCTCATGATATTCGATCTCGTAGGTCACATCGATCACTTTGTCTAAAAACATACGGTCATGTGAAACAATGATGACCGCCTTATCATAAGTCTTTAAATATCCTTCTAACCACTCGATTGTCGGAAGATCCAGATGGTTGGTCGGCTCATCGAGCAGCATGATATCCGGACGTTTTAACAGCAGTTTGATAAATGCCACTTTCGTCTGCTGTCCACCGGAAAAACTTCCGATCGGGCGTTTCAGATCTTCTAACGCAAACCCGAACCGCTGAAACATAGTCTCCATATCCTGCTGCCACGAATATCCCCGCATTGCCTCCATACGGCTTTGTAAGTTGTCATATTCGCGCAAAAGCTGTTTGTCCGCGGAAGTTTTCATCTCATTTTCAAGTTCCCGCATCCGCTTTTCACACGCAAACACCGGCTCAAATACTTTCTTGATTTCCTCTTCCACGGTCACATCTTTTTCCGTAAAATTAACCTGACGCAGGAAACCAATCTCCTGTTTTCCTGCCATCGTAATACTACATTCTTCATCGCTGTCTAAATTATTCATCGAAATATCGCCCGCGATCAGACGCAGCAGCGTGGTCTTTCCACAGCCGTTTCGTCCTACAATGGCGATTTTTTCTTTATCATGCACCTCAAAATTGACATCACGTAAAATCACATCTCCGCCAAACTGCACGAGGGCATGACTGATCTTATATCTCATGTTTATCTCCATTCCTGCGTAAAATCTTACTTTTACACTAACTCCTCTATCTTTGATAGACTACCTACCTTCTAACACCAGCCGAAGTAATTCATTTGCCCAGTACTCCGTCAATTCAAAGTGAGGCACAGGCAGTAGTTATTCTCTGCTATTTCAGGATCATCTTCATCGCCGGTCTTCCCATAGCCCAGCATCACAAAACGAATCATATTAACCCCCTTTCTTGCGTGTGAAAAAATGTGTTTTCACACAAATCTCCATTCTTTTCCCTCACAGCAGCCGAAATACCTGCTCTGCCGTGGCGGCTATATTTTCCATTGCATTTTCTTTTTTCATTGCTTCTTCTAATGTTGTCACGCCTCTTACGATCGGGAAAATGCATCGATTCCCGCCCGGTTACAGACTTTCGCCTCCGGTGCAACACTCCCTGCAAATGCGATGACTTTCGCATTATATTTTTTTGCCAGCGCAGCAACACCGGCCGGTGCTTTCCCCATAACCGTCTGTGCATCCAGACGTCCTTCTCCGGTCACCACAACATCCGCATTTTTCATTTTTTCTTCCAGACCAGTTGCCTGCAAAATCAGTTCCACACCCGGTATTAATTCTCCCGCAAGATACGAAAGGAATGCATATCCGAGTCCTCCCGCTGCACCAGCGCCCTCACAGTCCGCAAAGTCACAATCCAAACTTTCTTTGTCACATCCGCATAATGTCTCATTGCTTCATCGACCTGCTCTTTCTGTTCTTCCGTCACACCTTTTTGTGGTCCAAATATGTAAGTTGCACCCTGTTTGCCGCAAAGCGGATTTTTCACATCACAGGCAATCTGAAATTTTGCACCGGAAAGCAGCGGATTTTTATTTTCAGTCCGGATCACCTCAATCTTTGCAAGCGCAGCCGCGCCCTCTCCCACATCATTTCCATCTTCATCAAAGAATTCAAATCCAAGCGCCTTTAACATTCCGATGCCGCCATCGTTGGTTGCACTTCCACCAATTCCAATCATGAAATTTTTACAGCCGCGTTTCAGGGCATCTGCAATCATCTCCCCCACTCCATAGGTAGATGCACGCAATGGATCTTTCTTTGTCACAAGCGTGATTCCTGCGGCAGATGCCATTTCCATGACAGCCGTTTTTGTCTCCTCTAAAAAACCGTAATAACACGACACTTTTTCTCCAAGCGGTCCTGCCACGGTAACCGGTATTTTTTCTGCTTCCAAGCCTTCGATCAGTGCATCCACGGTTCCTTCACCGCCATCTGCGAGTGGACTTAACCATACTTCTGCATCTGGTTTTGCTGCCAGAATTCCTTTCTTTACAGCATTTCCAGCCTCCATGGACGTCATGCTTCCCTTAAATGAATCGATTGCTGCTACTACTTCATATAAATCTCCATTCTTGCGTGTGAAAAATCTTATTTTTCACACTTCCATCTTTCTCTAAGAAGTTAGTTTGTTACTGTTCGCACTTCATCCCAAGCTGCCAGAATGCCACCGCACTTGCAGCCGCCACGTTCAGTGAATCCACACCATGTGTCATCGGAATTTTCACCGTATAGTCACAGTCTGCGATCGTGTGATCTGCCAGTCCGTCACCTTCCGTTCCGAGAACGATTGCTAACTTTTCCTCCGCCATCATTTTTCATCATCTATACTCACGGAGTCATCCCGAAGTGCCATTGCCGCCGTTTTATATCCCAGCTTATGCAGCACATCCATCGCACCGTCCGGCCAGCATGCATTTTTATCAAAATATGTCCACGGTATCTGGAATACTGTTCCCATGCTGACACGGCTTGCTCTCCGGTACAGCGGATCTGCACAGGCTGATGTCAAAAGAACTGCATCCATTCCAAGTGCCGCCGCAGAACGGAAAATTGCTCCGACATTTGTTGGATTTACCACATTTTCCAAAATTGCAACCCGCCTTGCATTTTTGCAGAGTTGCTCCACGGAAGGCAGTGTGGGACGGTACATGGCACAGAGCATGCCGCGTGTCAGCTGATAGCCGGTGATCTTTGCCAGCACCTCGATTTCTGCCACATAAACCGGGATTTCATGCTCATCCTCCCTATAAACCAAAGACTTCTGTGTAAGATCTCGGCTTTGTAACTTTTCGCAGCGCGCAAGGATTTCTTTTGCCTGTGTCTCCACATGTTTTTTTTCCATCAAAATGACATCGGCACACAGCCGGCATCTAAGGCACGCTCGATCACCTTCGGACTTTCCGCAATGAAAATCCCCGGCTTCGGCTCAAAATAGTGAAAAAGCTGTGCTTCATTTAAATTGTAATAAATCTGCAGCTCCGGGGCATCCAGATCTTTGATTTCTATAATATTTATCATCGTGTTCCTCTTTTCTCTCCTGTATCAGCGCTTGAGCATATGGCAGATAAATTCATTGATTATACCATGTGCAAAATGGCACATGATCAAATTTCAAGCCGGAAAAGAATTCTTCCCTCCTCAAGCTCTCCCCAACAATTTACCGGCGGCTCCTTCGTTTCTTTAAATCCACAATCCGAATGCATTTTTATTGATGATAAATTACTTTTTCCTATAATGCAATCTATCTTTTTTGCGCCTGTGCCTTTCAAAAACTCCGTTACATGACGTATCAGTTTTTTACCATATCCTCTGTTTCTCTGCCCCGGCCTCGTCTCAACTGCCTCAAAAAACCATTTCCCCGGCTCTGACTCAACTGCCCTGAGTCCGCATACCCACTGTTTTTCTACAGTTTCAACAAACACCATCTGCTTTGGATTTTCGATAAACTCCTTTAAAAACGCCGCATATGATGCCTCCATTTCATCACGATTTTTAAATTCCCCCTCCATATCCGCCATGGATTCTGCATATAATAAAAACATTTTTTTTTATTACCTGTTCATTTACATTTTCAATCCGTTCTAACATTTTTTATCCTCCTCTTCTGATCGCCAGATTACAAAACGGTCGGATCACAGCTTACAGTTCCACGACACGCGTTGAAGCTGTTCGGATTTCTCCGTCTGTCACAAGCAATTTTGCATAACTGCTGCCTGACTGCTGTGTATTGATCTGCTGCACATTTTTCCTCTCATAACCTGCCTGTCCGATATTTACCTGCTGCAGAATCGTCTTGATCAGCGTCGATTTTCCACATCCGTTTTCTCCATGTAAAAAGACACGCTCCCCCTGCACCAGTTCAAAGGTCAGATTTTTCAATACATCGTCCTCTGCACCTTCATACCGCACCGAAAGTTCCTGGCAGGAGATCAGGCGTTCCTTATGATAAGACAGCGGCATAAGTTTTAAGCTGACCGGCTGCTCGATATCCTGCAAAAGACCCTCTTTTTCCTGTATTTCCCGTTCCATCCGGCGTTCGTACTGTGTCACGCGGCTCTGCATCTTTTTTGTCTTCGCACCGATATATGCTCTCGTTGCAACCGAGCGGTCATGCTCTTTGACGGGATCATAGCCTATTTTCGTCGCCTCGTTTTTATCTGCCCACTTCGGCTTCTTACCGCCGCCTGTTTTAAAGATGCGATTTCTTTCAAATGTTTTTCATTTTCCTCCATCGCAAAATGATCCATCCGCGTCTTGTTTTCCCACCAGCTTGAAAAATTGCCGCTCTGTACCTCGATCGTCTTTCGATTTAAAACCAGTACATGATCAATGCATCTAAAATATCCCTGTCATGCGATATCAGAATAAACCCTTTTTTGCCGCACAGATTTAAAAAAGTCGTTTTTCCTTTTCCATTTCTTCCAATCAGACCTAACTTCCAGTCCGTATCGATCCCAAAAGATACGTTTTCAAAAACCGTATCAAAACTTCCCTCATAACCATATGTGAGATCTGTTACCTGAATCTGTGACATAAAAATCTCCATTCTTGCGCTGCTTTCAAGCGCATCTCAAGTTTGTGCGTAAGCACAAATCTTGCGTGTGAAAAATCTTATTTTTCGCACTATCCTCCTAGTTTTGCGGAGCAAAATGCGAGCCCACTGGCGAGCAGAGGATTTTCCTCCTAGAACAAAGAGTCGCTTGCGACTCTTTCGCGCTCGAGCGGTGCTGTTTACAGCTAACTTCTACTCTGCGAGATGCGCATCCCGCCCGGAGGCTTTAATTCATAGGACGTAATTTCCTATGAATTAAAAAATCCCATGCTGCCATGGGATTTTTCTTACACCTCACATATTTTATGATCACATCTGGCAGACAATAGATTGCACATTGTAAGATAAAATCGATTGTCCCGGACAACAAAATGTCCGTTTCCGCCATTTTTTAACACAAAAAAGAGAGGATACAAGAATCAAATCCACTTTTGGCAACATGATATGCAGTACTGCACCTCTGCAATACTGCTGTAACTTCAGATTTACACAACATATCATGCACTTTATTCCTTATACCGGTGCAATATATGCCATGTATCATCCCGAATCAGCAGACAAACGTATGCCCTATATGACACACATTCTCTTGCTGACTCTGTTTTCTTTCATGTTTCAAAAGTAAGTTATCTCCGCATTGGTTCCTCTCCTTTAAATTTCTATTGCAATAGTAGCACAATGCCATTTTTAATGCAACCAAAAATTTTTTACGAAAAATCTTTCGTTACCGGTCACACAATAAATATGCACAGCAGCAATCTCTACTCCACATTTTTGAGTGCCTGATCCATCGGGATCTTTTTGATACGCATAAAGTCCAGTATCATTACAAACAGATATCCGATCAGCACAAATGCAAACATTTTCACATATCCGGCTGGCTGGATCACAAATGCAAACCATCCACTGTAACTAAACAAGATCGCCTTCCATGCCAGATTCATAACAAACGCTCCAAGTACAACACTGACCGCATCTTCGATCACAACCATGATCGTTGTGGAAAGCAGATACAGGCTGGCGATTTCTTTATTCTCATATCCAAGAATCTTTGTCATTGAAATTGCATTCTCATTTTTCTCAATGATCAGCTTTGTCAGAAGATAGATCAAAACTGCGGAAAGCAGGATACAAAGTATCTGGAAATAATCCATATAAGATCCCATGGAATGATCTAACTGGTCACACATCTTTGTGATATCACGCTCGGTGATCACCGTTGCAATATCATCTTCCGACAGATCTGCAAGCTCTTCATTTGAAAAATATCCACTGAATGCCTCTTCATCCAGCTCAAATACCATGCGGTAATTTTCAATCGGCATAAATACTGCAATGTTTACGCACTGGTCATAAATTCCAGCTATCGTAAACGTATACTGTTTGTTTTCATATTTTTCATCCAGTGAAACGGTATCCCCGACATTAAGTTCATATTTTTCTGAAAATGATCTGGAAATATAAACTTCATCTTCCTGCAGGGACTGCATACCTTTTATTTCTACATACTTACTATCGTCTGAAATACCGTAAACAGAGACTTCCTCATCTATTACATCGCTTTTTTTCTGCAAAGAACACATACTGAATTTTTCTGCGTCTTTATTGTCCGTCGTCAGTACATTTCCATCTTCATCCTCAAAAGATTTCAGAACATACTGATACTTTGCAAACATCATATTTTTTGCATTTTCTTTGTAATAAGAAAGCGTATCCGGCATTCCCACTGCCATTGCAAGCATCACCATGATAAAGAAAATTCCCACAAACAGAATCAGATAATTTGCCACATTCTGAAACATGATGCGCAGACGGAATCTGTTAAAAAATTTAAAATGTGGCAGCCGCATTGCTTTTTTGCGTTTTGTTTTTTTCAGATTCATGCCTCAGAAACTGTAACGGTGTATGCTGCATCATTTTAATAATGACGATCAGATTGACCATAAACATCAGCACGACCGGTATCAGGGTTGTCTTAAAAAATGCATCCGGATTCCAGATCGTCTCATAGGTCGGAAGGCTGTAACTGTTATAATACATGGATACCACAACATCTTTAAATACCGTATAGCCAAGCACATTTCCGACTAATGCGGAAATCAGGGTAACGATAACCGGCATAGACAGATAATGGCGTACCAGCTCCCCTTTCGTATAGCCGGACGCACGCAATGTTCCGATTGCAGATGACTCTTTTGTGATCGTATTGCTGATCGTAACTGCAAAAATAAATGCGATGATGACAATCAGAATATCAAGCAGCACACCTCCCATTGCCTCATCAGAGCCCATGTCGTCGGTTGCAAAATGAATCGCCGGATTCGCATATTTTGGCACATAATCTTCAATCTCATTGTCATTTACCACGGTCTGTGTGAGCAACGCCCGCATAAAATCATCCGACTGGTTTTTCTCTTCTTTTTCATCTGACGGCTCATTTTCATACTTCCATGCATAATCGTAATGAATCGTCTTATGTAACTTCGCAAATCCCTCATCTGTTACCATTGCAACGTTAAACTTTAAGGCATCAAACATCAGATCCGTGCTTTTTCGTGCAGTGTGGAATAGTTGACATATGCGATCAGACCAACGACCTGATATTTTTCTTCTCCGACTGTGATCTCATCGCCGACTTTTATCCCGACATTGTCAGCATGCATACGGTCAATGGCAATTTCATCCTCTTTTCCGGGAACTTCCGTCCATCAGGCATGCAAAATTGATATCATCTGTCTTTGCAAAAACACGGACTGTTCCATCCGAAGTTCCGTCGTTGTCATGATCTTCCTCTTCATCCCTGTAAAAATTTTCATACAGATGAACCGGAGTTTCCTTAAAATCAGGATCGTTCAATTCATATTTTTCTTCTGCATCCGCATATTTCTCATTGATCTCATCTAAAACCTTGTTCCAGGCTTCGTCGTATGCTTTCTCATATGCCTCGTCATGTGCCTCATCAAACGCTTTCTCATACGCCTCGTCATGTGCCTTAGGATATGCTTTTTCATATGCTGTATCATAGGCTTTGTTGTACTGCCCGGACTGTTTTGCCTGTGCCACTGCTGTATCAAGCATAACTCCCGCAGTTGTTTCATCAAGTCCCTGCGCCATCAGCATCTGCTTTATCTGTGCATTAAAAGAAACATCAAATTCTGACTGGAACTCTGCATCAAATTTTTCCTTAAATTCTGTTTCAAACTTCTCATCAAATTCTTTTTTGAACTTTTCTTCAAATTCACTATCGAACTTTTTATCCAGCTTCTTTTTTGCCTCATCAATGTAATACTGTCTGACATCTGCTTTATCGCCTGTCTTAATTGCATCAAGCAGTGTTTCGTCTGCTTTCTTTTTTAATTCAAAGTGTCCGTCTTCCAGCTTGTATCTGCCAACACCCTCATCAGCCGCTGTCATCATGCTCTCGTTTGCAACATACATGCCGGACACAAAGCCGATCATCAGAATCAGGAACAGACTTACCACAAGATACTTTTTCCAGTCTCCTGTCAGTTCTCTCGGTATTCGTCTGATAAGCGGATTTTTGATTTTTTTCTTTTTCATACTAATCTCCATTCTTGCGCTGTTTTTAAGCGCATCACAAGTTTGTGCGCCAGTACAGCTCCCTACCACTCCAGATCTGCCGCTGAAATTTTATGTTCATTGATATCGTTATGACGCACTGCCCCATCACGGAGTTTGATGACATGGTCTGCCATATGCCGGATTGCCTCGTTATGTGTAACCATGATAACTGTATTACCATATTTGACATTGACATTCTCAATCAGCTTTAATATTTCCTTGGAGGTATTGTAATCAAGTGCTCCGGTGGGTAGTGTACTGTTAGTACAAACAATAAACAACATCTATTATAAAGAACAGCATGGATTTTATGGATAAGCCGCTATTCCATCATTGATAACCGCATGGATAATGTATGGAAAATCATGGAAAGGAAAATCTCTTTCCACCATTTCCCACAACATTTCCACCCGTTAGCAACGATTCCATAACAGCAGCTTAACCACAAACTCCACCTGCGGTTAAGCTCATCGCTAGTACTCT
>ENA-OQJH01000547-OQJH01000547.1-human-gut-metagenome-genome-assembly--contig:-NODE-547-length-20209-cov-2.388607_pt1 | contig 20209 bp, 36 predicted proteins | sample MGYA00242597_ERZ504763 | MGnify/ENA primary metagenome ERZ504763 (study PRJEB26092, sample SAMD00036359) | human gut metagenome | host: Homo sapiens | study: EMG produced TPA metagenomics assembly of...
CCAAATACATCAACCAACGGTCAAATGATTTATACGATTTTGTCTAATGTCTTACGCTTGATTTTTCAATTCATTCTTTCTCTTTTTCCACAACTGCCACGAATTGATAATATTCTGCCACATATTATATATACAATATTATATAAACCTGATTATCAAAAGAAAGCCCACCTATTACTAACAGTGGGTAACAAAATAGTAACAAAAAAACGAAGAAAATCGCTTAGTGGTGGACTTCGTGTACAAAGGTAACAAAAGCCCTCTAACCATAAAAATAAAACTGGCGAAAAGAAGAATACTATTTTTTCTTTTCGCCAGCATATATAATTTGCTGTCTAAATAAGTTTAGTTCGTTTTGGATATACAGACAAAGAAACGTACTAAACCTTTGAACTTAAAATATAACAAACATGTTATGTTACATACTTTTTGAATATTTAAACAATGTAGTTAAGTACTATCAAGCATATTTCAGGCATTTTTTATACATTTGCACCAATGACAAGTAAATGATGACTGAATTTAATTCATATATGAGCAATATAGACATAGATTTTTTTAAAGAATTGTGTCTAAAACATGGAGAGTTACGACATTATAAAAAGAATGAGTTTATTCTCCATGAAGATGATGCATGTTCTTTCTTCGGGTTTATCTTGTCAGGTGTAGTCAAATACAGTTGTACCAACCGGACAGAAAACAAGCCGTATAATGTCGGTTTTTCCTTTCCAAATGAATTTATAGGCGATTACCCCACTTGCTTATATGGCATGAAATCAGAATTGAATATACAGGCAATAATCCCGTGCGAGATTTACATCTGTTCTTCTGCATTCTTACAGCAAAAATTCGAGGAGAACAAAGAAAGCCAACGGATAGCCCGTATCGCAGCCGAACAGATGTTTTTCCAAACATATTCACGTTATTTGGATTTATTCAGATTCACACCGGAAGAGCGTTACCTCCAACTTTTAAAAAAATGCCCTGCAATCCTTCAAATGGTATCACTAAAAGAAATAGCATCCTACCTTAAAATTACACCCGTACACATGAGCCGAATCAGACGCAAGCAAAGTCTTGACAACAAAAAATAAACATAGGTTTAGAAATTTACATTCATAACAATATTCCAAGAGTATCTTAATCTGCCAAAGGATTCTTCTTTTTATCTTTGTCTTATCTTTGGTTGGTTCAACGAAGAAACAAAATAAAGATTGAATGAGTTAAACAAAAAATAAAAAAGAGAATATGAAAACAAAAGAAATTCTTGGAATACTTATGCTATTCCTCTGTACATTCTGTTTTATAAACTGCGATGATGATAATGAACAGACAAATGAATTAACCCCCGAAGCACTTTATCAGACTTCATGGCGTGGAACAGGGCATTGTGAGGCTTGGACAGTACAAAATATGGGGGTCGGTATGCAATTTGTAGATACTCAGAAAGGGAAAGTAAATTGGGAAGGTTACGATGAAATTGATATTACTTATACAATAGAAGGGAAATATATCACATTTAATAGCAATGCTTTATATTTGGGTGGAGCCCCTTGGATTATCAAAAGCTATACCCAAAAACATATAACCATTATACAGAATGAAATTAGTCCAGATAAAGAGAAAGTAGCTACGATTGAATTAGAGAAAATAGATTAAACTGAATCATGGAACATTAAGTTGCATAAATGTATGCTATAACAGAACAAAGAGAACCGTGAGATTCGCAAATTGAACAAAGAAGGATGAAAGAACATATAAATACCTTGTAAACAAAGGGGAAAATGCAGATTCATCTAATATTCCTTTATGTGCTATTATCGAGCTGGTCTATGGGCTGAAATACAAGGAAAAGAGATTCACCTTGTTCTCTTACATAGGATTGGTTATTGGGATAGGATGACAATTTATATGCTACTGCTAATAAGGTCAATGTAAATCAAAGTAATATGAAACTGAAGTATATATTGAATGCTATACTATTTGTTTTGGCATTATCTTTTTTGTCTATGTGTATATTTAAGACTACAGAGTTAAGTTTAAAATGTATGCAATTTGCTGTATCTATCTCTTGTATAGGAGCAATGTTTTCTACAAAAAGCAATAGATACATATTTGCATCTATTGCTTTAATCATTATAGGAATATCTTTTTTACTTTAGATGTCCATAATAACGATAATGATTTGATTGTTGCTAATGTCTTTATAATAGTATCTGTCAAGCATATTTACTTTAGCAAACGCCTCCCCCGCAGGTGCAGTTCCTATTCACTATTAAATCATTGCCTAATCATCATCCAAACAATCCAGCGGATTGGGGATTTTGCTTTTCAAATTAGACTATCCACAAATATAGAAAAAGTGCAGTACACCACGAAGATGTACTGCATTTTTCTCCACATATTGTGCGGGCTTTAACATTTACAGTTGTATCCTTTGTTTTCCCGGTTTATGGCTTACCCAGCTTATCAGCTCCTTTCTCAACAGCTCGGCTTGCTCATTGAGTAGCCTTGCACGCTCCAACGCTTCCGCCTGTTTCTTACTGCGATATTCAAAATCTATCACAGAATCGGTCAGAATTTGAATGAAATCATTATCCCTCTGCCAGTTGAATTTGGTTTCCAGTATATCAAGGACTTCTCCGTTTGCCCAACCCTGCATCAGCAAATAACGGTATTTCATATCATTGTCCTGTAACTGCTGCATCCGTGTAGCCAAACGGATATTTAACCATATGGAAGCGGAACAGAGAACCAGCACTGCCGAAAAAATAAACAATCCCGGACGAATCCAAGAAGTAACCTTGTTGTAAATCCGTTGATAGAACGGCAAGGGGGCAACTTCCTCTTTATCCGTCTTGTAGGAATTCAAGGTATCAACCATTATTTTAAAATTACGATAGATTTCCAATGATATTCTCTTGGTGTCCTCGATATGCTGCTGCTGACCTTGCATCTTGTTCCGTACATCGTCAAGTTGACTTTGGATAGTCTGCAACTTCTCCACAGGAACAGCCGGATTACTATGCAGTCTCGACAATGCCTGCTCAATTGCTCCAAACCGTTCGAGAGTTTCCTCCCGGCTGGCTGGCGTTACCTGCGCTTCCAGCTTCTCTTTCAGTTCTGTTACCATAGAGAGAAGCCCCTCTAAAATCAAGTTGTCTTCCATTTCTTTACAATTTAAGTCGTTTTTTCTTTTTCTTCTTCTTTCTCAAATTCAAGTTCGGCTCTTCATCCACCGGGGACGGTGATGCAGAAAACAGACCGAGCGAACCGCTTATAAACGGACTTTCTGCGTTACTCCGTGTGGGTATTTGTTCCCGGATGGGTGCGAAAGCTGTTTGCCGTTGACTTTCGGCAACATTCAAACCTGTATCTCCGAAATATCTATCCAGTTTGGAAAAACTAAAACTGCGGTCTATCTCCGAGCCTTTGAACGTGTATTCTCCTTTGGAAAAGGATATGCCCTGTATTTCATCGGTCTGTCCCTTTCGTTTGAACTGGATAGTGATACCCTTTTCCGCTAACCTGTGCTGCAACTGCTGCCAGTTGCGGGATTTGCCGATTTCATTTTTCACAGCCGTGTAAATCTCGTATTTCGACTTGTCCGGCTCTTTCAATCGGTGCTGTTTCACCTGCTCTTTCCCCTTGGCGAAATAAAGCCCATGTTTGGCTTTCAGCTTCTTGCATACCTGTTCGTTACAGTACATATCGTTCCTGTCCGAAATAGTCTTGCCGTTGTTGTCTATACGGTTGAACACGATATGCACGTGTGGATGCTCCCGGTCTTGATGGCGCACGATGATGTACTGCGTATCGGTGATTTTCATTTCACGCATATACTCCTGTGCAAGCTGTACCATCTTCTCGTCTGTCAATTTGGGTGCGTCCACTGCCGAATAGCTTAGTGCAATATGTCCAACCGGCTTTTTCAAGTCGGGATTCATCCCGGTCTGCATACAGAAACTGCGGATTATATCGCTCCGGCTCTCGGTCAGAACCCCATCCGCATGAAGCAAAACCGCCTGCTCCTTACCAAGCACATAGTTCACACAACCCTTAAAACCGCTTCCTTTTTTTATTTTTCCAATCATCCGACAAATGGTTTATGATTTCAACAATCCTATCTTTGAGTTTCACCAATTCCACCGCCACCAATGCGAAACCTCCAGCATTTGCCCTATGCGCCAGCTGGTTGATGTTGTTGGCTTCTCCTACCAGCTTGCGGATAGCATCTGCATCCTGCCTGTTCAGCCGGGGTATGACCTCTGCCGAAATAACTGCCTGCCGGACATATTCACTGATGCGCACCCCGGCTTCCCCGGCTCGCTTCCTGATGGCGTAATACTGCAACTCGGTCAGCTTCGTACTGACTACCTTTTTCTGCTTTTCCGTCCGTTTCTTTGCCGGACGACCGCCCGGCTTGTCCTGTATCTTTTTCATGCCTTTTTACTTTTAAATGATGTCTTAGAAATTGCGACCAACGGGAGCGGTTTCCTTTGCGGTGAGCAAAGCAAGGTGGTTTCGGTCTACCGAAACATAACCTTGCTCTCCCTATGAAACCGCCAGCCGCTGGCAATCCTGCCGGATTAAATGCCCCTGCCCTTCTTTTGTCTGTAAGTATTCGATAAACTCCCTCGTATATTGGGTAACGTATGTTCATAATGTCGTTTATTCATTTTATCGTTCTATGATTTATTGTTACATCAATTCAACCCAAAGATGTGCGGGTTCTATAGTAATTGATATTATCCCTACTAATGGAGCGGATAAAAGGAAGTTTTTCCCCTTTGCCCCTTATTTTCCTGTGACAAATGTGATAAAGCGATATTTTTATCCCTACTTTCCCGCCATAATTGGTATAAAAGGGTATTCTTTCCCTTATTTTCCCTATTTATCGGGGATAATGAAGATAAAAACGGCACTTTATTCCCTATTTTCCCGTCTTGATTGGCATAAAACGGTAGTTTTCCCGTGTTTAGGCGAGATTTACGAAGGTATCAGGAGTCTTTCTTGGGAGATTCCGGTGACGTAACGGATAATATCTTGCCCTTGGATAACAGATTGTCAGGTAACAATTCGGCCAGATCCATCGAGTAGTCATCGTCATAATCATGTATATGTTCAAGGAAGTAGATCAGCCACGTGCGGAAGTCAGCCCCGGCAGCCTTGCAGCAGCCGAAGAACGAGTAGAGCACCGCCGCATCTTCAGCGGCATCATTATTGCCACAGACAGGTAATTACGTCTGCCGCACGCGACAGGCCGCACTTTATTTTCTATCTCGTTATTATCCGGTCTGTAACGACCGTCCAGATGGTACCTGGAGAGTTTGTCGAACCTTCCGTATGTATATTTTATGGCTTTTCCGATCGGACTGTCTTTCATTACTTTGGGATATTCATTGACCAGCCATTTCTCGAAGCGCACAAGTATGGGATATGCAAGACGTGCCCTAAGTTCAGCCCTCTGTTCGTAAGTCAGGCGTTCATCGTCAGCCTTACGCTCCACGTCATAAAGCAACTGTATCTGTGCGAGCGCATAGTCGGCACGCTGCATGTCATTCTTTCTTGCCTCCCAAAAATGTCTGCGTGCATGGGCCCAACAGCCAAGAAGGATAATACCTTTCTTGCGTCCAGCATCTCGTACCTTTCGTATCCGTCCGTCTGTATGGCTCCCCGGAACTTGCCGAAGAGTTTCAGCACCACCTTTCCACTTCGGGAACCCTTGTCATAGTAAAAGAACTGACGTCCGGTCATGACACTGCGCACAAGCCAGATATAACCTTTGACCGTCTTGTGTCTCTCGTCATTCATCACGGGGATTGTCGTTTCATCCGACTGTATGTAGTCAGTCTGCATCACCAGCTCCCATAATCGGAAGTAAAGGGGCCTTAGCAAATCCGCCACATCCTTGAACCAGTCGTTGACCGTTGACGCGGGGAGATGTACCCCCACACGTTTGAACTGTTCCAGTTGCCTGTGGAACGGTATGTGATCCACATATTTCCCTATCATCATGTCTGCCAGCAATGAGGCAGAGGCATAGCTCTTTGCTATTGGCATGACGGGAAGCGGGCCGGTCTTGAACTCGTTTGTACCCTTCCGTTTGGCTGTATGGCGCACTATCCTGCGGATATAGAACTTCTCGGGCTCGTGCATAAGGATCTCGGTCACTTCCTCTCCGGGAAGGAGCGTCCACTCTTCCGGATTATACCCTTCGGGATATATATGGACCACCTCACGCTCAAGATTCTCCGGAAGGGATTTTCTCGCAGGATGCTGCTTCCCCGCTTTTTACGGGCGATGATCGCTTCTCTGGTAGCCTTCAACTCCTTTTCTGCTTCTTCTGCGGCTTCAGCTCCTGGGGAAGCATGTCAAAGCCTTCAAAATCCAGCCAGCGGTCCTGGGCGTCAGGCTTTATGAACTTTTCCGCCTTCTTACCGTACAACTGCCGTTCAAGATAGGATACACGTTGCTCCAGACTGTTGATTTTTGCTTCCTTTTGGGCGATTATGGCATCCTTGTCAGACAATAAAGCCTCATACACCTCTTTGTCCGCAGCTTTAAGGGGCTGCGTGGACACCATCTCCTTCAACCGGCTGTTTTCTCTATACAGACAGTCGCATTTGTGCATGAGATCCTTTATCAGTAATTCCTTATCGGTTGGCATAATCGTTTAAATATGATGCTAAGATACTAAAAAACAGCCGGAATACGGCATTGTATATGTTATAATTTGTTACAACTACAACCCATGGAAACCACTCCTTTTATAACGCCTGACCTTGCTGCCGTCCATTCCTTGAACCATCATCACAAGGTCATTCCAGAAGGTTTCAATCGCTTTAATCCGACCTTCCTCCGTATTTATGACCGGCAGATGGAAGTGCCCATGTTCCAGCCTCATATGGTATATCACCAGACCACCATATTCCATATGGAGGATTTTCATACAGGTACAATTCGCATTGATAAAAATGAAAGCGTCACCGTCCCGTACATTCTTTCCCATCTGGTTGGTCACGATGCCGCTAAGCGTATAAAAACTCTTACGCATGTCTGTCGGATACGGGTAAAGATAATATCTGTTGGATTCATTCAAAGAAAACATAGGCTAACGGTTTGAATTCAAAATATCAGGGTTTGCAATACCTCCGGTGACAAAGGGCTGTTCAAGCGGACTGTGACGCCATTGGGATAGGAGATCTCACATAGCGGCTGGGGAATTGGCGACGGGCTGACCGGAGGGGCAGACAGCAGGGATTTCTCCTTATGGGGAAGACTGACCTGGCCCTTACTGTTTACCTTTACCGGGATAAAGCCGCCTTTGCGCAACAGCTTGGAACGCCACTCGTAGAAACGTTTGGGACGAATACATTCATTCGAACAAAAATCCATAACTGACAGTCCGCTCGACTTGAAACGGGAATAAATAGATTCAAAATCTTCCATGGTCCATTGATGTGACATAACAATTGAGCTTTTTTACTTTGATTACAAAAGTAATATCACATTTTTAGAATGAAAGGGGGAGTTTATCGAATGCTTACAGTGAAAAAGGAAAAACGGTATATGTATTCCGCAAAATACAACTTATAAAAGTTATCAAACCTAAAAAATTGGAATCATGAAAGAAATCAATATGACAAAGGCTATATCATGTATGCCGGACAAATTCATCACAATGGAAATGGTTGAACTGGCCGCGACCGAACACCGTCCGGAACTGGTCAACTATCTGCCGGAGAAATATATTACCTCTGAAATACTTGACAGTATATTCAAAACAGATGATTACGGATGGCGTTCCTGGCAGCTTTCGAAGATACCTGAAGAAAAACGTAATCGCCAGATTTGTCTAAGGGCAATAAAGGCCGAAAAGAGTAATTTTCCTGACATACCGGAAAAATACAGGAACAGTGACATACTTGAATCGCTGTTCGCACACAGGAATTTCATGCACTACCTGCATCTGATACCTTCATCCTCATGGAACAACGGAACAGTCCGTGATGCAATATACTCCCTTTACCGTGACGTACAGCAAAACGGAGGTTACCGGTACTGTTCAGAGAGGTATGAACAGCAGTTCTTATATGAAACAAGCGTCATGCTTTCTTTCGTTCCGCGACAAGCCAAGGATTTCAGACTTTGGAAAGAACTGATCCATGACGGACGTATCGCAACCATGACTATCGACAAAATGATGCCTAAATGTTTCAAACAGGCAGCATACTACAAGGAATGGGCCATACGCTGTATCAAGGAAGTGGATACACGCTGGCTTGACTATGACACCGTATGGAAGGCCATCTGTCACAAGACAGGCAACCTGCATGGCATTTTCGATTCATACGGACATTACGAGTGGTTCTCCAAACATGCGGATGATGCCATGGCTGACAAAGCAATGGAGCTGGAACCTAACCTGTTTAACAAACTTCCCAGACGGTTCCGGACACCGGAAAGACTTATTCATACACTTGAAGTAAAAAGAGAAATCAACAGTTACAACTTCATTCTTGAACCGAACCTGATGACGAAAGAGGTTTGTATGGCACTGGCCAGAAGGGATTCGTTCTACTGATATTCCATCGGAACGCTGGAACAGGGAACTTGTGGAATATTTCACCGAATACGGCCATAGTCTGCGCTGGCTCCCTCAACTGCCGAAGAAACTACAGACCAGAAAACTTGCCGAGAAGGTTCTCAAGGAGAAACCTCAATACTTCCATTATCTGCGGATGGAATTCATCACACCTGAAATGTCCAGGCTGTTATGTCAAAAGACCAGGATAATATCCGGTATTTCAAGGAACGGGTCATGGAATTCCAAAAATATACAGGCTTCCAGCCGAATTCTATGGATGTGAAACGGATTTCAAGCATATCAGGGACCGTGATAACAGCCGCCGATACTGCCGTATAGGACTCGCTTACATCGCCTTACAAAAATGTAAACGCGGATGGCATGAAAGTGAATACTATCTTATCATGACACGCCATCCCAACCGATATATGCCTGCCAAGACAGTGTTCAGAAAACAGATTACTACATTCCACCGGACATGGCTGGAAAAGACAATATGTGACAACGACCCGCAATTCCGGATTCCGAAGATTCAAAAGGATTTGAAGGATGTACAGGCCATGCGGTATTATGAGGTGGAACATATCCGTACCATACTGGGTTGCGAAATATTCCGCAACTCTTTCATGGGGCAGACAGTGGAATACTGTATCCGCAAGGACGGGCTGACCTACCATGACAGGAACATGGAAAGGCTCGCCTCCGGCCTGCAATACAAGATCCGTCAATTGAAGGAGCAGGCTGTACTCCCCAAAGGAACAGATGACTCTATGGAAATCAATGCAGAAACGGTACACCGCAATATGGGGTATTGTCTGATTGGAATAGAAGCCTTTGCGGAAGACTACGGACTGGACATAGCCCGGACCTATACCCTGAAAGAGCTGAAGGACGTTATCCATGAACAGGGATACAAGCCTTCACTGGAGAAATACAAAAAAGAAGTCCAACATCTAAATCTTATCTGAATATGAATATTCTCCAAAAAAGAATTGAAAACCTGTGCGATGAAATCATCGGCAGGATACTTGCACTGATGAAGGTAAACTCGGTTTCCGAAGTAATACTGACAGACAATGACAATCCGGTTTACGTAATCTGGTTTGACAAGATAGGTGATCCGTGCGAATGTTCCGTACACAAGGTAACTGCTGTCGGAAAAGGAATCACACTTGAAGTCCATGATAAGATAACCGGAGAAAATTACAAGGTAACAAGCCGCCATGAGGCGGCTCTAGCCAATCCGGTATGGCTTAACGATATTCTGGAAGCCATAACAAACATCTTCCATATAAAAGAAGATAATGTTATATGCTGCAAATGCGGAAGTACAAACGTAACCTGTGAAGCGATGATAAATCCCAATACAAAGGACTTTGACCACTATACAGATGACTCTTTTCAGTATGGGTGGTGCGACAACTGTAAAACCGGAGTAGTCATAAGCGACACATCTGAAGTAAAGAAGGGAATATCTCAGAAATATAAAGAGTTTACAGAGACTTACAATACCGAACCGCAACTGGCCTTATGCCGTATCATCTGGAAAGATGATATGAAAGAAACGGAAGTTCCATAGCACTCGAAAACATTCCGGAAGAGCATGATGATGCCATCTTCTTCTATTGCGACAGCCTGTCCGATTTCATGGCGTTGGCAGAATACGGAGGAGAAGACTTCATCGTTACGGAATGTTTTAACTTTACCAACTTGGAAAATGAGGAATAATTTATTTTCATCTTTTCAAAGTTGCCTGATATGTAAACTTTATATATATTTGCAGCATGAAACAGGAAAGGACCATATCAGCCTACAAGAATTATTTCATGGACTTTATCTCATCTCTCAGAAAAGAGGAAGCCCGTAAGATATACTACATTCTTGATATGCTGAAAGTACAGGAAAGGGTAAGCAGCAAGTTCGTAAAGTATCTGCGCGAAGAGCTCTATGAAATCCGTGCTGAATATGGAGGCAACATCTTCCGGGTATTCTTCATATTTGATGACGGGAACATCGTAATCCTGTTCAACGGATTTCAGAAAAAGACACAGAAGACACCGCCTTCTGAAATAGAAAAAGCATTAAAGATAAAGGAGGAGTATTATGAAAGCAAGAAATGAAAACCTGACCAGCATCGATGCTATCATGGATGCGGAATTCGGCAAGCCGGGAACACCTGAACGTGAGGAGTTCCGTAAGGAGCATACGCCTACTGCATGGGACAGATTATATGCGATGCCAGAAAGAAGGAAAAGATGACCCAGTCCGAACTGGCTGAAAAAATCGGGACCAACAAGTCCTATATCTCCAGAATAGAAAAAGGTATTGTAGATCCGGGTATCAGTACGTTCTGCCGTATCATTGATGCACTCGGATTGAAGATTGAAATTGTCAAACCGGTATTATAATGGAAAATTATCAGGAAAAAGCCAGAGAAAACTTTTACCGCAACCGTCCATACGGCATTCACATTGATTATGCCCGAAAAGGATTTGTACTGTTCAATCACTATACAAATAGTCTCGGCAAACAGGAAACCGGTTCTATTGAAGGCCTTCCCCTTGAAAAGTTCGAGGATGTGGACGCGATACCATTGAACGGGAAAATTATAAAAAATGGTAACCAGACAACAGACATCTATTTCTATACAGACGATTCAAATCCTTACAAAAACATGAAGCTGGATATGGATGCTCTGAAACAGTATAATCGGTTCATTTATCCCCTGTCACTTTTTTTAGACAGGATATTATAACAAGACAGCGTGAATCATGATAAATTCACGGCTGTCTTGTTTTCTATGGCATAAACAGTAATCTGTATTCTTCTTTTCTTCTCCTTTCAATTGACGGAATTTTCTTTCCCTTATAGTGACAATATCGTATGAAGTCCGCATAAATGTCCCGGTTACCGGCTTCCAGTTTCCTTATCAACGTGCTTTTGGGTATCCTGCCATAACCGAGCAACCTATATGGTCCCACCTGGTATGCCAGACATGCAACCAAAAGCGAATCCTTCCCAGATGACGGAACAACGCACACATTTCCTTCAGGTCTTTTCTCAGAATACTGTCTCCCTCACTTTCTGTCAGACTGACGGGAAACTTTTCCCCTTTTCTGATACGGTGACCGTATGCAACATACGGATAATGTTCCGGACCATGCCATCCTTCGTATTTCTTGATACACCTGACAGCCGTTTCCCAACGTGAGTCTTCCACATTCTCCTGTGCACGCAGGGAAGTTACCGTCATGGCCAGTACCACCAATGGCAGTACTGACCTTAGAAGTCTAACGGTTATTATAGGGCACCTCCTTCCTGAACTGACAAAGAATCTTCCACGGCATCCGTCTCTTCATCGCCTGCATCATTGAAGTCAAATTCCATTTCCGTCATGTTTCCCCAATTGTCCTCGACAACGACAATGAAGTTCTGCGCCTCGTCACATAGTGAAGTATAATACATCCTGAACTTCCGGTTCTCCAACAGATAACGGTCATTCGGTTTGAATTCAAGACCGTTGTCCAGTTCAGGGAACCTTCCCCGTCATATTGGAAATAACGGATCGTATAGACCGTACCGTCAAAATCGCCCTCACTTTTGAGTTCACACCGTATTTCCGCCGTCTCATTCCTGTTCAGTTCCTTGGGAACCGGCATTGTTTCCACGGTAAACGGATAACTCTGCTGGATTTCCAGCTCGGATTCGCACGAGGTCAGTACAAGACTGACCAGAACTATGCAGAACATGGCAATCTTGCCTGCCAGCCCAAATCCTTTTCTTATATTCTTTTCTGTCTTCATTTGTTTTCCTTTGTTTTTGTCAGATATTCATTCAAGTCCTTTAATTCATCATACAAACCGGAACAGTCCATAACCTTATTCCCGAAATGTATGTTCAAAGTCTCCAGTGCAGTAATCCCGGCCCGATCACGGTCAAGAAAGCACAGGATTTTACCGTAACCCTCCAGAACGGCATACGACCGTTCCAGATTGGATACAGAGTTCAGCACCAGGCAGTCCTCGTCCTTCACAATCCGCAATACCAATGCCGAAAGGAAATCCACAAATCCTTCAAACACACAGCACGTATCCTGTTTCTTTCCGGACAGGGACACACAGGAAATGTCCTTGGGAGAGATGCATCCCTTGAACATCGGGTTACGGAGTTCATAGCCGCCGCTCCGGTTCATGAAGCCTATGGCAAAATACCGTTTGCCCCGTATTCCGTATGCCACTTCCTTGCAGAATCTCCCGGCTATGGCCGGATCAATGCCTCTCTCTTTCAGGTAACCTTTCAATGCCTCATGACTCAGTTCCGTCACTTTCACGTCCTCGAATCCGGAAACGCGGGGTATCTTCTTACGTTCCTGTAAAGGCCGGAGGGGAAGGATGCCGGATTTCCCTGAAAGGAACTCCAGCTGTTCCATGAAACCGGTACTTCCGGTCAGTTCTCCGGCAAGATGGAAGATGTCACCTCCCTTTCCGAGGCCAAAATCAAACCAGACATTCCGCTGCGTATCCACCTTGAAGGATGCGGTTCTCTCATTTCTGAAAGGGGATCTGAACCAGACATCATTTCCTTTACGGGATACAGGCATATGCCCCAGATTTTCAAGAAAACCGACAAGGGAAATCTGTCTAATCTCTTCCAGTTCCATAACCCACTAATTTATCATAAAACGGATGCCGATTCCATACTGGGTATGGCAATGTCCGAGACTTCCGCCCCACAGGAAACGTTCACGCAAGGAAGCCGTCAATGCCACACGGTCGGCAAGGTATAGTTCCATCTCCAGCGTCAGGGCACAGCCGTACACAAAGGCATCGCCGTTTTTCAGAGTGGCCCCGTCATAGAGTTTTTTATCGGACCAGTTTACCGTCTCATATCCAGCCAGTGCCGATCCTCCCAGATTGAGGAAGAACACTTTTCCCGCATCGGAAAGGAAATTCAGGTAATATCCGCCTTCTGCCGTAAACTGCGCCGAAGGGATGGTCACATGACGGTAACCGTGTTTCATATGCAGGTAATCCGCTCCATATACCATTGTCCCGCCTTTGGTCACTAGCTTGAAAGTATCATTCCCATATAGTATCCGTTATCGGAAGCCATACCTCCACGCATTTCCACACCCTGCATCCTTGGCAGAATCCGCTGGGCTTCTGCCTGTCCTACGGAAAGGACAAGCAGCAATGCCAGCATATACAATACTTTCGTTCTCATCGTACCTTCAGTTCGTTGATGGTTTCCGCACGCACCAGGTCTTCGTTGACCACCTCAAAACTCTGGTGACGGCCACCCTGTTTCTCATACATCTCCACAACCAGTTTCTTATCGTTCGGTATTGTAAACTTGGGAAGGGCAAATACCGTACATTCCGAATCCCTGCCGTTTACACGTGTCACATAATTGTAGGCACGCAGCGGATAAATCACCTGCTCCTGCATGGCCGTACGCTTCATCACCTTTTTGTCCACCACCTTGAACGTAATGAAATCCACGTCAAAGGGCACATTCGAGGAGTTCTTTACCTGGGTATGGAAATAAAGCAGGTCATTATGGGTGTACAGTCCTTTGAGCAGATACTGGATACCGAAACGCTTGCAGCCGATATGACGGATACGGCGCTTGTCATTCTCATACACGGATTTCATGATAAGACGTACCAGACGGGGTGACTCGTTATCCAGCTCGGTCAGATAGATTTCCATGGCATTGTTGGGACGGTTCACCGATTCTCCGTCATGGATGAATCACACATCTCCACATTCAGCAGCAGCGGCTCATCGGCATACTTCACGTTGAAGGTATAGAAGTTCCCGTCTTCGGTTATTACAGACATATTGGTCTCCTCCCTGAAATTTCGTGTCGTGGCCTTTACTCGGATTACATTCTCGGCACCGTCGGCCTTGCCGGCTATCAGGTTTGTAGAACCAAGATCCACATACTTGACCGGAGCAGGGAAAATGACATGGACAGTCTTGTCATACGTTATTTCCAGTCCATGCGGCGGAATCATCTGGCTGAAACCGATCTTGCCGGGTCAGCCCTCATAATAATCACCGCTACTCTGCTGCGCCCAGGCAGCCGATACGCCCAGTAAAAGGGCAAACATCATCAGAATCTTCTTCATGTGCTTTTGTTTAATGGTTGTCTTTTCTTTCATAGTTTCCTGTATTTCATTTCTCCGGTGAATGGAGCAGTACCCGGTGTCCGGCCTTCAAAGTAATCTTTACCGTACGCATCCGTTTGGATATGTACTGGGAAACGCCCTGTATCACACCTTTCCCAGATCGGAGGCAATCTGCGCCCCGGCATCTGTGGAAATGTTGATGCTGCTGTTCATCGAGGTTCCCATGTTGGCGGCAATCTCCCTGGCAGCGTCATATTCCAGTGAACCCGGCACCAGGATTCCCTGCTGTCCGTCTAGATCATAGACTTCTAGCTCCACCGGCAGGATAGTTCTCTTGTATTCCACGGCATTGACCATGATTTCCAGCCGTTCACCCTGTATGCGTGTGCCACCTACCAGTACGGTCCCTTTCGGTATGACGTCCGGCAACGGACATGGGCTCGGTAAGCCGCAGGCGCAAGGCCTGTCCGTCGGATACGGTCTGTGTTCCGTGTACACAGGCAGCAATGGTATTGCCTTCCGTTACTGTCTTCCGGCCGACAGCCGTATTGAAACCGGCATTGCGTTCTCCCGAAAGGCGGATATGAACTCTTCGTCGCTCATAGGTCTGGAAAGCGAGGATACCACCTCATTGTGAACCTGTTTCACCGGTATGGCTTTTTTGTCCTCCGCTTTTCTGACGGGAGAAGGAGTCTCCACTGCCTGACGGTTATTGTATTTGGCGGCCAGTTCGTATGATTTTTCCATCAGGGCCATCTTTTCCTCCATGCCTGACAGTGGCTCCTGTTTCTGCTGCTGTTGCTGCATACGCTCCAGTTCCTCAATCCTTTCCAGAAGCCTTTCCTTTTCCGGATCGGTCCGCGGTTCATAGATGCTTCCCAGCGTACGGTTCATCTCACGGTAGGCTCCGGGCCGAGGAACTGACCGTCCGGCATTTCCTTTTTCTGTTTCCGTTTCCGTGTTTGTTTGCCTCTCCGGTGGAATGTTATCGGGAAGACGGACACTGTCTTTCCGTTCCTCTTTGGCAAACATGGACTCCGCAGCTTCAAAGAATGTCTTCCTTTTCCTGCTTTCCTGTTCCATCAGAGCCTTTTCATAGGCATCCTTCTTGTTTCCTTCCAGGCGGCTGTCCTCGGGAGAAGGGATTTCCGTATTGAATCCCTGTCCTTTATCCTGCCGCTCCCGTTCCTGTCCGGAAGGTGAGAATATCAGATAGAAACTTCCCAGACACAGCAGGAACATCAGCGGATACACCACAAATCCGGCGCGTTTGCGTTTCTGTTCCTCACTCAGCGGCTTCCTGTCCTTTGAAGACCGGAGCCTGAACGGTTTCATCAGCCGTTCCATTACTTTCTTGACTTTTTCTTTCTCCATTTCTTACAATAGATTGAATGAACTCCATACGGAGTGAATCCTTTTCCATAAATTCCATTCCGGACTCCCGATTATTACTGCCTATAAACGGTCTGCATGCCGTATAGACACATGCGGCGGTAAACGGGACAAACAGTATCCAGAGAACGGCCTTGCGCTGTTTAACGGTAAGTCTGTGGCAGAACCTCCTGAGTTGAAGGTTCGCCTGTCTCGTCAGGTTCCTTTTCATCGCTCTACGCTCCTTATGTCCTTGTTTTCCAGTATGGTCAGATGTTCGATGATAAAGCCGTTGGGGTTGTCATCGGAACGGGACGTATTCTGAAGCTGGCAGTCAGTCACCAGCGAACGTTCCGTCACATTACTCTCACGGATAATCATCTGGCGGGCATACGTCCTGGCCCTGTAGGGGTATCCGGAAAAGTCGCAGACCACGCTGTCCACCCGTACCACCTGATTGATATTACCGGAAATGAGACGGTTGTAATATCCTTTCTCGGCAAAATCCACATAGTAATGATAGGCGCTTTTGTCCGCCAGCTGCAAGGCACGGTTGATATTGTGCTCGATGGCATCCTTCTGTGGTGACAGCCCGAAAAAAAGCTCATGGAACCTTCTTACATGCTCCCTAGCTTCAGCCGGACGGTTCTGTGAAAGATCCTGTGAAAGGGCAAGCATCAGTGACTTGCCGCCATCGAGTACATAAATTTTCTCACGCTGTTTCTCCGCAAAGCGGTATGAGTTCCACAGGGCAAAGACGGTCACGAGCGTGCAGCATCCGACAAAGACCGCAAGCATCAGGCGTATCCGTCTGAAACTGCTTTCAATATTGGTCAGTGATTTGAAATCCATCTGTTTTCATGATTTTAATGTTCCTGTTCAGTTTATTTTCCACGCAGACGCCCTCCGATATTTCCCAGTCCGGAACCTGCGGCACCGGCTGCAAATCCTCCGGTCTTGGTCGCGGTACGGTTGATGTTTCGGTTGTAGTTTCCGGCACCGCCTGCCTGCACAATCCATCCGGCCACGGTCGGCACGGTAAAATATCCGATGATACCTATCAGCATGAAGATCACATATACCGAATTGGAGTTGTCCAACGAATAGTTCGGATTGTTCTGGAGCTCCAGGATGTCGTTCTGCAGCATAAGTACCTGAATCTTGGCCAGCATACAGCTGAAAAGGTCACTCACGGGAAGCCACAGATAGACGGAAATGTAACGTGTGAACCACTGGCTGAGCGTGGACTGGAAACCGTCCCACACACTGAAGGCAAAGGCAATGGGACCGAGGATGGACAATACAACCAGAAAAAAGGTCCTTACCGTATCTATAAGCAGGGATGCCGCGGCAAAAAGCAGTTCCAGCAGACTGCGGAAGGCGTCACGGATATTCTTTTCCAGATTGTACATGCCCACTTCCATATACATGCCCATGCGGGTTGCCATGGATCGGGCGACCATCCGAGCTCGTCCAGCTGACGGTCAAACTCCTCATCGCTGACCAGATAGGCCGTTTCCGGATTACGGAGCATGGCTTCACGTTCCAGCCTGTCCTTCTGTTCACGGTACTGCTGCATGTCCATCGTCTGCCCCTCAAGCATCTTGTGGGTTCCCTGCACAATCGGACTCAGCACCGTATTCATCGTTCCGAGTACCAGAGTCGGGAAAAGCATGATGCAGATGCCTATCGCAAACGGGCGCAGAAGCGGATACACGTCTATCGGTTCGGCACGGGCAAGCGACTGCCAGACACGGACGGCCACATAAAACAGGGCACCGAGTCCGGCAAGTCCCTTGGCCACATCCAGCATATCCCCGCAAAGGGGCATCATTTCATTGTAAAGGCTCTCCAGAATGGTATGGAGATTCGAGAAATCCACGGATAACAATACCATAGGTTACCAGTATTTGGAGGTGTCATTGCCATAGAGCTTCAGGACACGGTCAAGGTCATTCTTCTTGCGGGCACGCAGAAAACTCACGGCTATATTCCTGTTCGTATAGTAATTCACGAGATTGCGGTAACGGCGCATACTGGCATAACAGTCATCCACACGTCCATACGGTCCTTGTCGGTCATGGAAAGGGTGCTGACGTTGATTACCTGCTTGAGGTCCTGCAACACCCCGTTGCTCTCTTCCAGAAGTTTGGTATAACCGAAAGCGATGGCATCCAGTTCTTCGGGAGAAAAGTTCTCGTCACCCAGCATCTTTTGGAAATTGGTCACGTAGATTTCCGACACGTCACCGACCATCAGGATGATCTCACTGACCTTACGGGCATCCTTCACCAGATTGTTGACGGACTTCAGGGCATCATAGTATTTCTTGTACTGCTGGTATATCTTCACCGTCTCCGCAAAATTCTGGGCGGTACTTGTCGCGGTTGAAGAGGTATGCACGATATTGTCCGACATGTTGATGATACTCTGGGCAAGGTTTCCCGGATCGGTCACCACCACTGTGCCCGTATCTGTCCGGCAAGAAAAAAGGTTCCTGCACAAAGCAGCAGCAGTCTTTTTCTCATGGACGCACCTCCTTCCTTACATAGTCACCGTTCGGAGAAAAGGTCAATACGTCAGCCGCCTCATTGTAGGCGATGTCTATGCGGTAGCCGGTATTGATGAACAGGTTACCGTTTTCTTCCACCAGCAGATAGGTTTCCGGCTTCAGCTTCCGTGTCTTTCCGCTGCGGGCGAAAACCGTCACCTTGTAGGCGTCCCCTTCCTTATATATAAGGACATCGGGCTTGCTTCCACACTGCTCCATGAACCGCACAGGCGGTCACAGTCCTTGAACCTGCTTTCACTACAGCTCTGCAACAGCAGTGATGCCGCCCCGATCAGGCAGGCGGCCAGTCTGTACAACTGTCTGTTTTTCATGTCTTGTCTTTTTAATGATGTTGTTCTTGTTTTACTGAATCTCTCAAAGTCCCATCTTGCGTCTCTTTGGCTTCGGACTGACAGGGATGCGGACTTTTCCGGTCGGCCTGTCCTTACAGGCTGGCTGCCGGCATTCCTTGCGATAATGGCATCGTCCTTTTTGTTTGGGGACTTCAGGCCAACCATGGTTTCAAACCTGGCATAAAGTTCCTTATAGGCCTTTTCTGACTGTTGCCGCCTGATTTCATCCGGGGAATTCCGGTCAATGCCGTATTTCATGAGAAAACAGGAATTAATGAAAGGGCTGTCAATATTCTTCGGGTTGGCGATGAAACCTCCCAGCTTTTCCAGTTCCCCGTACAGCTTGTCGAGATACTGTACGGGAGGAGGGGAACAAAGCCGCTCGAAGACCTTCTCCACAGCATGTGTCAGTCTTACATCGACCTCTACGGCATCAGGTATCTCGCCTCTGAGCCTTCTTTCCCTGTAATCTTCCGGTTCCATACTTCAAGCCGGTGATACAGCTCATAGTCTTCTGAAAATCCGTAATATTCACGGATATCCTTCGGTATGTCCCATCCGTTCATCAGGGACCAGTAGAGACATTCAATGGTCTCCTTACGCTTTCTTTCATCCGATTCAAACTGTCATTCATAACCGTCATGCTTTACCGTTTGACCTTTTCCTTTCCCTTCTCATTTCCGCAATGCGTTTCACGGCCAGTTCCAGATTTCCGCCCAGTTCCCTGGCCAGCTTCTGCAATTCCAGCTTTTCCGACTCTTCCGTGGTATATACGGCATATTCCTCATCGCTGACTTCCGTGGCATACACGGCCGAGTGGGTACCGCCAAGACCGATCCAGACCTCACGGTAGAAACGTCCGGGATGGTTGGCTTGGTTAATGGACAGGATCTGTCCGCGTTCCTTGTCGGTCAGTCCGAGAAGCCGCTGGATATGGTCGAACTTGTTCATGTATTTCCGCTGGTCAAGAAGAATCTTGCAGTCACTGTTGTTGATGATAGCTTCCTTTACGACAGGGGAACTGATGATGTCATCCACTTCCTGGGTGACCACCACGGCCTCACCGAAATATTTTCTGACGGTCTTAAGTAGCTAAGCACCGGCGCCTTATCATATTTCTATGGCAGGTTTCCAAAAGCTCGCCCCCGAACCGGACTTACACCTCTCAGCGTATCCGGCTCTCCACTAATTTCAGTCTATCTTCCGTCATG